>Ga0137340_1000042_pt1 | contig 30337 bp, 23 predicted proteins | sample EasRivERMLT400_2_FD_102295 | JGI IMG/M metagenome (GOLD analysis project Ga0137340, IMG submission 102295) | Soil microbial communities from meander-bound floodplain in the East River, Colorado, USA - East River MetaG ERMLT400_2 | ecosystem: Environmental > Terrestrial > Soil > Floodplain ...
GAAACTTCCGCCAGAGGCGCGTCGTTGAAGGAGTAGGTCCAGAGGTAGGGCAAGCGGTCAAGCCATGGCGTGGTCTGAAAGCCAAAGTTATCGTAGAATGCCCAGTACGACGCCGAAGAAGTATCCCTGGCCATCACTTCCTCGAACCAGCGTGCCGGCTGCTGCCCGGCCGTCGGGGCTGCCGGATACCAGACGCTGACGGCAAACGAGCCGTTGGTCGAGATGCCATAGCGGTTGCGCCGGGTGGGATCCGTGACCAGCCGGTCAATCCGGCCCACAGGATATGGCCCCGTGGGCTTGGGGTAGGCGGCGGTGAAGTGGTTGGTGGGAACGCGGTAAAAACGCTTAGGCGCTGCTACCGCCGCGGGATCGATGAAGGTTAGCTCGTTGGTCGCGCTGTTCGTCCGCTGCAACAACGCCAGCGCCTGCCAATCCACCAGATTGGTCGAGACCTCGACCGGGTAGAGGTCGAAGAACGGTTGAAAGCGTTGCGACACCCCGCCGGTGAAAGCCAGCTTCACGACGCCCTCCGCCTCTCGGTGAATGGCCGCGAAGCCGTGCGTCCTCATTCCTGTTGCATCGCAGAGAATCACCGTGAGATTCGTGACCGCACTGAGGCTGGCGCCGCCGGTGGGGTTACTCAGAACCACTCGGAAATTCTCGTCGCCTTCGAGAATCCCGTTGTTGACGATTGGAACCTCGAAGGACCGGCTCAATTCGCCGGCCACGAAAACCAGCGTGCCGTTCGTCGCCGCATAATCCTGGCCGGCGAGCGCCGTGCCGTCCACGGTGGCGTAGTCCACCGTGAAGGGCCCCAGCGCGAGGTCGTTCCCGCGACGCACCATGACTCGCAGCGCGCCTTCGTCCTCGTGGATGTAGAATTTCGCCGTCACGAACCCCACGCCGGGATCATTATCCTGAATCGTCACCGTCGTGGTCCTCGTTGACCCGAGCACGCCGCCGCTGATGGGATTGCTCAAGGTAATGAGAAAGGTTTCGCTCGTCTCCTTGAGTGCGTCGTTCAGGATCGGCACGGTGAAAAACTTCACCGTCTCACCCGCGGCGAAGGACAGCGTGTTGGTGACTCCCGTGTAATCAACCCCGCTGGTTGCGGCCCCGTTAGAGGTGGCGTAGTCCACCGTGATGGAATTGGTCCCGTCGTCGCCGCGCACGACGCCGATGAGCACTGCACCGGCGTCTTCGCTCACGGCAGCGGTAGCGAACTGGAACTGAAGTCCAACGTCGTTGTCGGTGATAGAAACCAGAACGTTTGTGCGCGGGCCGAGGACTGCCCCGCCTGTGGGATTGCTCAGGATGACCCGGAAGTTCTTGGTACCATCCACCAAGCCATTGTTTAGGATCGGCACTGCGACGACCTTGTTGGTTTCGCCGGCCCCAAAGGCCAGCGTTCCGGAGACCGCCGTATATTTCAATCCATTGGTCGCCGTCCCGTCGGCAGTGGCGAAGTCCACACTCACCGACGTGTCGAGGTCCGCCGTGCGTTGCACGGTGATGGTTGCTTGCCCGGCATTCTCGGCGACGGCGTAACTGGTGGCGGAGAACTGGATCACGCTGGCGGCGTGGAGCGACGCGGCCAAGTTCACGGCGAAGAAGCAGGCGAATCGAAGGGTGGCTTGGGGTTTCATGGGGTTGGTTTGATTTTTACGGAACTGGGGAAACGAGGCGGTAGAAACGGGTGGGATGATTCGTCCACTGGGGGTCGCTGAAATAGGACGAGCCGCCGGCAAGGGGGTTGGTACCCACCCGAGACCAGATGGGATTGACCAGGTTAGTGCAGGCTTCCACCACGACGGAGAGGTTGGTTGCCCAGGAGATGACGAAACTGAACCCGTTAGTTTGCACGCCAAAACTGGAGCCGTTGTTTAGGATCAGCGGGTAGGGAAGAACCCACAGCGCAGTTGGACGACCGGCGAACGTAGCGCCCCAGCCCGTGGTGCCCGGCAAGTAATAGACGCTTGCCTGGTTTGCACCTTCGAACACAGACGAATCAACGCTGGTGGGGGTACCCGTGAAATAGACTCCTGTCAGACTGGTGCAGTCAGAGAACGCAAGGTATCCGATGGTTGTAACGCTGTTCGGGATCGTGACGCTGGTCAGGCTGCTACAGCGTGCGAACACCCCGCCCCCGATGTTGGTGACACTGCTGCCGATTGTGACGTTGGTCAGACTGCTGCAGAAAAAGAACGCCTCGCCTCCGATGCGGATTACGCTGTTGGGGATCGTGACGCTGGTCAGGCTGGTGCAGCCACCAAATGTGAAGGGTCCGATGTTGGTGACGCTGTTGCCGATCATGACGTTGGTCAGGCTGGTGCAGCCTCCGAACGCCCCTCTGGAAATGATATGCCCGTCGTCTCCGTCTCCGACACTGGTGACGCTGTTGCCGATCGTGACGTTCGTCAGGCTGCTGCAGTCATAGAACACCGTGTCCCCGATGGTGGTGACGCTGTTTGGGATCGTGATGCTGATCAGGCTGGTGCAGCCATGGAAGGCCCAGGAGCCGATGCCGGTGACGCTGTCGGGGATCGTCACGCTGATCATGCTGGCGCAGCCAGAGAACGCCGAGTACCAGATGCTGGTGACGCTGTTGGGGATCGTGACGCTGGTCAGGCTAGTTTGGTTGTAGAACGCCGCACCCCCGATGGTGGTGACCGGCAGGCCATTGATCGTGCTGGGGATGATCACCGCTCCGCCGGGGCCGGTGTATCCCGTGATGGTGATCGTGCCGTTATCAGTCGTGTAGGTGTAATCTTCAGCTTGCACCACGGCGGGAAGCGTCAATAGCAACACCAGCGGTAGCAGCCTCGCGGCGCGGCCCAGCGCGGACATGTAGATGAGGTTTTTCATAGACATCGTTGCGTGTTCGGTTGTTTGTCCTGGCCCGGCCCGCCTCCTGCCGACCGCCAAGGTTTGTCGCGTCACCAGGCCAAGGCGTTTTCCCCCGCCCAATCACGCCACGGGTTTTGAAATATATTTTGAGAGGGGAAAGCGGTGGAGAGCTACCGCAGTCCAAGGTTCCTCCCCTGCCTGTCAATTTCCGACAGCGAGGGCGCCCGCCAAAGCCGGATAACCCCTTGGTGGCGATCAGCGTTGTTAAGATCTCCCAGGCTGATCAGGTCCTCGTTTTTGCCGACGAAACGCAGCCAGGCGCACTCGCGCCCATGGGCTTTCCAGTGGGCGACCTGCTGCCGCGTGGCCAGGTCCCACATCGTGATCGTGCCGTCGTAGCCGCCCCCCACCAACCGCGAATCATCGGGTGAGAAGACCAGGCTGTAGTAGGTTTTCAACTGGCCGGCGATGGTCTCGATCTGCTCCTCGCGGTCCACGTCCCATAGCCTCAACACGCCGTCCCAGCCCGAAGTGGCGAGCAACCGTCCATCATTCGAGATGGCATGCATCCGCAAACCGCCTTTTGGATGGGCAAAAACTCGCCGCCGACCCTCCGGGAGGAACCAAAGTTCAATCACAGGCGGCGATGACAGCCCGCCATGGGAGAACCTCGCCAGGACGCGATCATGCGCCCAGAATTCGCAGTTGGGTCCTGGAAATAGGTTCCCCAAAGCCGGAAGGCGGAGTTCGAGCGAGCCGGTGACCGGGTTCCAGATCTCGACAGTGTCGTCCGCGCGGTGAACGGACAGTCGCTGGCCACTCGCCGCCAGCGCCAGGTGGATCGGCGCATTTGTGGACTCCGCGATGGTGCGAACCTGCCGGAACGGCTGCGTCGTCCAGAATTCGATCCGGCCATCAGGCCACCCGACGGCGACGGACCTGGCATCGGGACCGAACGCCATGACCTGGGCTGCGCTGAAGCTGGGAGGCGTCCTTTCGCGGTCGCTTTCTTCGAGCGTGACGCAGTTCAGATAACTGACCGCTCCCTGGTTTCCGTGGAGCCGTAAAGCCTCCCGCACGCGCCTCGAACTGTTGAAGGTAACCTGGGCCGGAGCGTACGGCAGGTTGCCATGCACGAGCACCACGCGGTCTCCGTGGGCCATGGGCCAGTTGAGCGGAGCGTTGTCGGCGGAAACAAATTTCTCCTCGCGCATGGCAGACTGGCGCAGGTCCCAGACCCGCAAGCGTTCATCCTGGCCCGCCGACACGAGCTGCTGTCCATCGCTGGAAAAGGCCACCGAGAAGACCCCCATTTCATGACCCCGGAGCGTGCGCAGTTCCTTCCAGGAAGCCGTGTCCCAGAGTCTGACAGTTTGATCCACGCTGGCACTGGCCAAGAGACGCCCGTCAGGAGGAGAAACGGTGACACACCTGACCTCGTCGTGGTGGCCAGGCAGGTGGTTGAAGAATATTCCCGTAGCGGCGTCCCAAACGTCAAGTCCGCCTCTCCCACCCGAGATCAGGAATCGCCCATCGTGGCTGAACACCAGGCTCAAGGCTACGTCGGTGGGCCGCATGACGAACTCCGACCTGGTGATGAAATTAGTGAGCCGAATGGTCTCGTCCTTCTGACAATAGGCCAGGCCGTGCCCGTCGGGGGAAAAGGCAAGGCCCATGTAGTTGGCCGGGTACCTTCGATCGGCACTCCGATCGATGATCCTCACCATCTGACGCGAGGCCATTTCCAGCACTCGGATCTCTGGCCCCGCAACGAGCGCGAGTTGTTGGCTATCGGGACTGAAGACAAGCCCGCCGACGTCATCCGAATTCGTACCCGTAAATTGCCGTTGCCGAAGTGCTGTGTCGAATAATTGCCAGGGATCGCCCCCGACCGCCAGCCAGCGTCCATCAGGGGAGAGCGCGAGGAAATGGGAACCGCCGGAGAGCGGCGTGGTCAGTGTCTCGGAGAGCGGCAGGGTCAGCGTGTTCGTGCGCCGTTGGACGTCCCAGAACCTGAGGGTGTCGTCCGATGCTGCGCTGACGATGGTCCGCCCGTCGTTCAGGAATAGCGCTCCCGCCACGAAGTTCGAGTGGCCCGCAAGGGTAAACTGCTCATCGCCGCGAGTTCGGTGCCACAGATGGCGCCATTCCCAGCCCCGCAAATCCATTTCGGGTTCCGAGGGGTGAGCCCCGGATTTGCCTTGAGGTTGTTGCCTGGCGAGCAGTTCCCTTGCTCGACCCAGATTGTCAGACTTCAGGGCTTCGAACGCCAGCGTCATCTCGGCCGCGTAGAGGCGTTTGCGGGCGAGGCGTTCCTGGGCTTGGGCTCGGGCCAGCGCCTCGTCAGTCAGGCGATGTTGCTTTGCTTCCTTCTGTTGGGCGTCCGTGGCACGAATCGCCTGCCACGTGCTGATCGCTGTGCCCAGCACGAGCACACTCGCAATCCCTGCTGCGGCGGCGAAGGCCAGCTTGTTGCGTCTCACCATTTTTTGAAACCGGTACGCAGTGCTCGGCGGACGGGCGAGGACAGCTTCGTTATTAAGGTGTCGTTGGATGTCACTCGCGAGACCGTTGGCCGTGTCGTAGCGCCGGGCGCGATCTTTCTCGAGGCACTTCATCACGATCCAGTCCAGGTCGCCCTGGAGTTGGTGGACGAGTTTCCCCACCTCGGTGTGTCGACGTTTGCCCGCCGTGGTCCGGGCGTCACCTTGCAGCGTGTTCAGCCTGGTTGAAGGACGCAGCGGTTCTTTCTCCCGGATGATTTGCCGCAGCGCGTCGAGACCGCCCTGCATCATTTCTCTCGCATCGAACGGCGTCTGGCCCACCAGCAATTCATAGAGCAACACGCCCAGGCTGTAGATGTCCGCGCGGGTGTCGATGTCCAGCCCGCTCATCTCCGCCTGCTCGGGGCTGATGTAAGCCGGCGTGCCGATGAACTGCTGGAACTGCGTGAACACCGTCTTGTCCGTCAGTTCCTGCTGCGTGGCTTTGGCGATGCCGAAGTCGATCACCTTCGGCACCGGCACGCCGTCGTGCAGCGTGACGAGGATGTTCGAGGGCTTGATGTCACGGTGGATAATCCCCTTCTGATGCGCATGCTGGATGGCCTGGCAAACGAGGATGAACAATCGCAACCGTTCCTGGGTGGGAAGCTGCTTCTGATCGCAGTACTCGGTGATCTTGATCCCGCGCACCAGTTCCATCACGAAGTAGAGCCGGCCGGTGTCGGTCACGTCCGCGTCGAAGATCTTGGCGATGTTCGCATGATCCATCATCGCGAGGGCCTGGCGCTCGGCCTCGAACCGGGCGACGATCTGCCGGCTGTCCATGCCCAGCTTGATGATCTTGAGGGCCACGCGGCGTTTGACCGGCTCGCGCTGCTCTGCCATCCAGACTTCACCGAAGCCGCCCTCGCCGATCTTTTCGAGCAGCTTATAGCGGCCGATAATCTGGGCCGGGGCTTCCTCGACGATGGATTCGTCGAGGACAGTTCGCTCTCCCTCCAGAGCGGGTCCCGCCAGGAGGCTGTCGTTGGAAAAATGTTCCTTCAGCAACTCGTCCACCTTGCGGCGGAGAGTGACATCCTGGCCGCATGCGCCCTGAAGGTACGCCGCGCGCGCCTCAGGCGTGGCCATCTCCAGGGCTTCAAAGAAAATGTCCCGTTCAGTCATGATTCAAAGGACTTCAATTGGGCACAATCGGCCCGCCAACCCCACAAGCGAGATTCCGGTGCCAAAGCACGCCACTGATCTGAAAATTTCTTAGGCCGGGTCCGCCGCTCAGCAAAGGGACGACCGGATCGTGCGTTTCAACCATGCCCGGGCAAAGGCCCAATGCCGGTCCACGGTGCGGGGCGCGAGGTCGAGAGCAGCGGCAATCTCCGGGACAGTCATGCCGACGAAGTAGCGCAACTGCACCACTTCGGCAGCCTGGGGATCTTCAAGCGCCAGCGCCCCCAGCGCGTCGTTGACGGCCAGCAATTCCTCGGACGGCACGGACATGGCGATGCGCGACTCGTGCAGTTCGTCGCCGATCAGGTTGGCGCCGTGTTTGAGCCGCTGTTTTCGCCGGGCGATATCAATGAGAATCTGCTGCATGGCACCGGCGGCGGCTTTGAAGAAATGCCGGCGATTGGCGAAGTGCTCGTCACCATCACCGGCGATCTTCAGCCAGGCCTCATGCACGAGAGCGGTGGGTTGTAGAGTCTGTCCGGCTTTCTCATTACCCATTCGGACGACGGCGAGCTTGCGCAATTCTCCATAGACCAGCGGGAGCAGTGCTTCCGCGGCTTTGGGATCGCCTTGCCCGAGGCGGTCGAGGATGTGTGTCACATCGCTCATGCGTGCCCTATACGATTGGAGTTTCCCTATGGTCCTTTGTTGATAGGCCCCGGATCTGACTCCAGTGGTCGATAGTGCCGCCTGGCCTTTAGAACGGGCCAATACCTCCTTGGTAGCGCGGTGATAGCTTAAAGCTATTGCCCAGGATGCAGACGCCAGCAGAAACAAATACGCAACACAAATTTTGGCCGCTCCTGACCGGTCAGGAGCGGCCACAAGTGGCCAAATCCATTTTCGCGGCGAATCATCTCCTACCTTTCGCCCATGACAAAGAAACGTCATTCGGTAGGTCGCCGCTCCGCCGGCGACCGCTTTCAAGGCGTATTGTCGGCCTTTTCCCTCGCCCTTGGGGAGAGGGATCAAGGGCTGAATGGCAAGCGTTGGGACAAGACAGGCACAGCCTGGTTGCCGACCCGTTATTCATCGATGCGGCACGTGGCGATTTCCGACTGCGACCAGGTTCTCCGGCAGAAAAGATCGGCTTTGAACCATGGGACCTTTCAAGCATTGGGCCACGAAAGGAATTGCATCCGGCGCTGCAACAGAAGCGGCGCCAGCTATAGATGCCATTGGTAATTTCATAACCTTGTCCGGCGCGAGCGGTTCCATTATTTTCCCGCCAGGCTCATGCAACCGAAACGATTCGCATGCTTTTCTTTCCAGGCGTTGCACAGCCTGCTGGCGGTTTGGTTCCTCACGGCTTACGGCGCGGACGCCGCGGAGTTCCGAAGGGTTATTGAGGAGGTCGGTTACGTTCGGGTCGGCGCCTCCGCCAACAATGTTTATGTCGTCGGCCCGATCACCAATGCTTTGATCATAGACGGGCATTGGGACAGCAGCGTGAAGGAGACAATCGCCGCGCTGGGAAATGCCGGGGTCAAGCCGGGCCACGTCCGCGCTGTCATGATTACCCACGCGCACGATGATCATTTCGGCGGCGCGGGAGCGATCGCCAAATGGAGCCGGGCGCCGATCTGGGCCCACGTTGCCACTGCCACTGAAGTTGAGGATCCATGGGGAGGGTTTGCTCGGCCAGGCAGCGTGTTTCCCAACACAACCATGGCTGATTGGACCAATTATCACGCTAAGGCGGGCGACCCCTCACGGGTTGAGCGCATGCTGCGCGAAGGCGATGTCATCGCGCATGAAGGTTTGAAACTCGAAGTATTGCACATTCCCGGACATGACCGAAGCGCCATCGGTTTCTACGAACGCAAACGGGGTTGGTTCTTCTCCGGAGATCTCGCGCAAAAAGGCGGCCCTGGCTGGTTGGGGCTTTTCACCGATGTCTCATCGCAACGGCGAAGCCTGGCTCGCATTCGAGACTTAAAACCGGAGTGGTACTTTGCCGGTCACGGCGAACCGCTGATGGGCCCTGCGAAAATAGAATCGGAGCTCAATGCCGCATTAAGCTGGCTCGACACCCTGGAAAAGTCGGCGCTGGAAATCCTGAGAGAAAAATCGCCGCGGACCACCATTGAGATGACGCGTGCCACCTGGAGCAAAGTCTATCAAAAAGCGGGCATCTCCAGCGCGAATGCCCGGGAAGCTCGCGAACCGCGGGAGTATTCGATCGTCTCGGTAAACGCCGTGCTTCTCGATCTCTCGCGGCGCGGTATTATCAAACGCACTCGCGACCTGGAATGGGAGTTGACGAATCCTACCGCTCAGCCTCCGGGACAAAATCCATCGCCTTAACCTGCTTCAGATTAGGATTACGATTAGGATTAGGATTAAGGCGAAGGAGGCCGCCCGATTGCTCAGCTTTTCCGAGCTGACACCGTCGATCGGACGGGCAATCTCATCCACGACCCGGTGCATTTGCCGGACTCGTAAACTGATCCCTTCCGTTTCGCCACGACGCCCTCCAGCGAGAGCCGGCCGACTTCCTCGAGTAATTGGGTCGGTTCACAATTCAGTGACGGGCTGAACAACACGTCGCTATCCAGCGTCAGCGAGCACAATCGCAGCTTACGCTTTTCCACGGGCTGCGTTGTCATGTCCTTCCCATTCAGGTGCAGCAGGTCCCATGCGAACAACTGCCACTGGCCGTCATCCCTCCCTGGATCGGAGTCATCCGACTCGCGGTTGTTAATCGAGATGATTTCTCCATCGATCACCACGGTTTCGAGCGGCACATGCCTGAGTTTTTCCTCCACGGACGGACACTCCAGCCGGTGGCCGTGCTCATCGTAGAGTTTTACGCGCCGGCCATCCTTCACTGCAATGGTCCGTTGCCCGCCGCGTTTGACTTCGTAAACCCAGTCGCCCCCGGTCGGAAGCTCCGCAACTGTCTTGGAAACCATGGGACGAATAAAGCCGGGAACCGTTCTGCTTTTTCCTTGTGTCTTCACCATGCGCCCACCCTAGCAAATTATGACCCGGCTTTGTCCATACCACGAAAGTAGTAAGACCTTGGTAACCAAGCCATCCAACGCGCCGCACCTCTTGTCGTCGGATTGCCTCCCCTTTCTCATTAGCACCCAAACTTCAGTTGGGTGGGTGACACAAATGGAAAATCCCCACCGTTTCAACGGTTTCCCTTTGCGGAGCGGCCTTGGATTGCGGCCAGTCCCCTGGCGTTTCGAGGCACCACAAGCGCCTCTACTGAGCAAGAAAAGGGCGTGGTCGGCCAAGCCGCGTGTAGTCGCCGCGCAGCCCCTCTACGACCGTATGAGTGGAAAGGCAAAACGATTATGAAAGCCGAGACAATGAAATCCACCCGCAAGCGAGGCCGCCGATTGGTGTCACGATTGGAGACGCCGATCACGATACAACGGTTCATTCCGCCGGGAGCGTTGAGTCTGAAAACGATCGTCGTCCCGATCGATTTTTCGTCACCGTCGATGACGGCATTAAGGTACGCGACGCGACTGGCCGAGCAGTTCGGATCAGTGGTCCGGCTGGTCCATGTTGTCGAACCTGCGCCATTCCTGAACGACTTGCCGAGCGTGGCGCTCGTGCGCACCGACCAGGCAATCGCTAAGGAAGCGAAGTTAAAACTCCAGGCCACTGCTCAGCAGGAGATAGAGGAGTTGGTGCCGGTTTATCCGGAGGTGCGGATCGGAAAGGCCTATAACGAGATCGTGGCGGCCGCGAAAGTTTCCTGCGCGGATCTGATCGTGATCGCCACGCACGGGTACACTGGCCTGAAACACGCGTTGCTGGGCAGCACCGCCGAACGTGTGGTGCGCCACGCGCATTGCCCCGTGCTGGTTGTGCGCGAACCGAAGAAGGCGTAGCCATGAAAACCCGCACTGCAGCAACGGCAACGCGAAGGAGCGGCGGCAATCGCCAGGCGCGAGCGCTGCTGGTATTGCCGCGCTTCAAGGCGCGGGAAATTCTTGTGCCCACGGACTTCTCGGCCGCCGCGCGCCGCGCGCTCAAGTATGCGCAACCGCTGGCCCGGCGCTGTGACGCAAGACTCACGCTGCTGCATGTGGTCGCGCCGGAGAAGTACGAAGCCGACTACGGCTACGGGCCGGTCGTGCGGCAATGCGCGAACAAAGAACAGGTGATCGCGGCGACGAAGCGGTTGCAGTCGATTGGCCGCTCGGCCAACGAGTGCCCGCACGGAGCGGCACGGGTGGTGCGCTGTGGCGAGGCCGGCGAAGAAATCATTCGCGCCGCGCGCGAGTTGAGGAGCGACCTGATCGTCCTGGCGGAAAGCTCGGCGACGTTGAGCGCTTTGAAAAGCGTTGCAGATAGGATAGTGGGCGAGGCGCCATGCGCGGTGCTGGTGGTGCGGAAGGACGGTGCTGAACTCACAAAACCGAGGAGCTAGCAATGAAACCACGGGTCAAAGCCATACCTGCGAGAACGAAGCGCGAGACACCGAACGCGCCGAAGAACAAGATACTGGTGGCAGCGGATTTTTCGGATGGTTCCCGAGCCGCGTTGCGCTATGCCGCGCAGCTCGCTGAGCCGTTCAATGCCGTCGTGACGGTGCTCAACGTCGTGGAAGTGAACGACGGCTGGCTGAAAATCGGCGCGAACGAATTCCCAGTCCTGGACGAGCAACTCCGCGAATCAACACGCCTGCGGCTGGCCGATTTTGCGCGCGAGAATGGCGGCGCAAGCTCCTGGCAGGTCGTGGCGCGCCTGGGCAACTCGGTGGAAGAAATCGTTCGCGCCGCCGTAGAACTGGAGGTCGACGTAGTCGTGATTGCCACGCGCGGGCTCACCGGCCTCAAGCATGCCGTGATCGGCAGCACGGCCGAGGCTGTTGTGCGCAGGGCGCCATGCGCGGTCTGGATCGTCCCGGGGAGGAGCGCATGAGCGCCAAACAAGCAGTCGCAACGGAGCCTTCCATCGCTGTGCGCGAGCGGGAAGCGTTTGAGCATCCGTTTACACCACTGGGGGGCCGATACGTTTACGCGGTGGTTTCGCCGCGAGCGCGCGGCCTGTCGCTCGGCATCAACCTGAATCCCAGCAAATACTGCAACTTCGATTGCGTCTACTGCGAGGTGGATCGCCGCGGCACTGTGCCGGTCAACAGCGCAGTGGACGTAGATCAGATCGCCGTGGAACTCGAGCAGGCGCTCAAGCGCATCCACGGCGGCTGGCTGAGCACGCATCGGGAGTTCCGAAACGTATCGCCGGATTTGCTGCAGTTAAAGCATGTCACCCTGAGCGGCGAAGGCGAACCGACGCTCTGCCCGAATTTTCACGAGGTCGTGGAAACCGTAATTCACCTGCGGGCCAGCGCACGCGTGCCGTTCTTCAAGTTGGTGCTGGTGACGAACGCATCCGGCCTCGACCGCGCCGAAGTTGCGTATGGCATGAGCCTGCTCGCGCGGAGGGATGAAATCTGGGCAAAGCTCGACGGTGGAACCCAGGTTTACATGGACCGGATCAACAAAGCGGAAACGCCGCTGGCACGAATCCTGGAGAACATACGGGCCCTCGCGCAACAACGGCCCGTGGTGATCCAGACGATGGTGCCGGCCATTGATGGCAAAAATCCATTCGAGAGGGAATTGAGTGAATACATCGCGCGCCTCAACGAGTTGAAGGCGGCGGGCGCGCAGATTGCCTTGGTGCAGATTTATTCTGCGACTCGCCCCAGCCCGCACTCCGAATGCGGGCATCTGCCACTGATGGCGCTGTCGGAAATCGCGAAGCAAGTGCGCGCAAGCACGGGCCTGCGCACCGAAGTGTTCTGACAACCTGGGTTGGAAAAATGGCAAGTAACGTGGAGCCACAGGAGCAAAGCGGGAGAAGCTTAAGGTATGAAAATTCAAGAGACAGTCAGTGAAGAAGGGCGCAAAACCCCCGAGCCGAAACCCAACGGCAAAGTGGCGGCGCTGATCCAAACGCATCCATTCTTCAAGGATTTCGATCCCCATCAGCAACGGTTGCTGGCGGACTGCGCGATGGAAAAGACCTTCGAGGCCGACGAGATCATCTTCCGCGAAGGCGACCCCGCCAATCGCTTCTACCTGATCCTGGAAGGAAAGGTCATCCTTGAGAGCTACGTCCTGGATCGAGGCCGGGTGGAAATTCAAACCATCGAAGCCGGCGACGTGCTCGGCTGGTCGTGGTTGATGCCGCCGTACTATTGGCAGTTCGACGCGCGCGCCGTCACGCCGACGAAGGCGATTTTCTTTTACGCCACGCCATTGCGCGACGAGGCGGAGAACGATCACGAACTCGGCTACGAGTTGTACAAGCGTGTCTCGGCGGTGATGCTCAAGCGGCTGCAGGCGACGCGCCGGCAGCTGCTGGAGTCCGGCCGGTGCAAAAGCCCCTAAGGGTTTTCCTTATCGGCGGTACTCCACGGTGAGTACTCGGAAACAGGGCGCGGCCCAATGGCTGGCCGAACGGCGATGTCATAAGTTGCTCTCACCAAAACAAAATTGGTTGAGCAAATATGAACAACGAAAATGTGATCGATACGCTGGCACAATCGAAACTCTACCATGAATACGAGAAGGCTTTCACCGATGCCACGGGCCTGCCCATCACTCTGCGGGGGCTCGACGCGTGGAAGCTCCCGCATCATGGCCAGCGCAATGAAAACCGATTTTGCGCGATCATGGCCCAAAAAAGTCGATCCTGCGCTGCCTGCCTGAAAGTGCAGCAGAAGCTGGCAGAAATCGCCGGCACCGAAGCGGGGACGATCACGTGCTCGGTCGGGATGTGCGACTCCGCGGTGCCCGTGCGCCTGGGCGAGCGGACGCTGGGGACGCTCCAAACCGGCCAGGTGTTCAAGAAGAAGCCGACCGAAGCGCAGTTTCAACGCGTCCTGGCAATGACGCGCGAGTGGGGAATCGAACTGCCCGAGGCGCAACTGCGGGACGCCTACTTTTCGACGCGCGTGATGACGCCTAAACAGCACAACGGTGTCATCAAGCTGCTGGTGATCTTCGCGGAGCAGGTCGCCGCGCTCAGCAACCAACTGATTGTGGAACGCGAGAACGCCGAACCGCCCGCGATCATGCGCGCGAAGGCGTTCATCAACGAGCATTCGGCCGAAGAGCTCTCGCTCGAGCAGGTGGCGAAGGCGGTCAACATGAGCAGCTTTTACTTTTGCAAAATGTTCAAGAAGTTCACGGGCGTAAACTTCACCGAGTATGTGTCGCGCATCCGCATCGAGAAAGCGCGCAATCTGCTGCTGAACCCGAACCTGCGCATTAGCGAAATCGCTTACGAAGTGGGGTTCCAGTCGCTCACGCATTTCAACCGCGTGTTCAAAAAAGTGCTTGGTCAATCGCCCACTGACTTCCGGACGCACCTGAAGCATGGATGACGCCGTGACTTCGCGCTTGCGGTTTGGTTGTGCAGTCTCGGAAACTGCTCGCGATGAAGCAACCCGATCGCCGGGAGACAGGCGAGCACTCGGTCCACGAGACGGCGGAGCGGCTGCGCGCGATTCTCGAGACGGCCGTCGAGGGAATCATTACCATCGACGAGCGCGGGCGAATGGAATCGGTCAATCCGGCTGCGGAACAGATTTTCGGCTACAAGGCGACGGAACTCCTTGGTCGCAACGTGAGTATGCTGATGCCATCCCCCGATCGCGAACAGCATGATTCCTATCTGTCGAACTATCTCCGAACGGGGCACGCGAAGATCATCGGCATCGGGCGCGAGGTCGTTGGGATGCGCAAAGATGGAACCACGTTCCCGATGGATTTGGCTGTGAGCGAAGTGAGGCTTCCCGAACGCAAACTTTTCACGGGCTTTGTGCGTGACATTACGGAGCGCAAGCGTCTCGAACAGGAGATCCTTGCCATCAGCAATCGCGAGCAGCGGCGCATCGGGCAGGATTTGCACGACGGCCTCTGCCAGGAACTGGCCGGCATTCAATTGATGGCGGAGGTCCTGGAGCAGGACCTGAAGTCGAAACGCGATTCGGCGCAGGCAGCGAAGATTGCCGAGAGCGTGCGGCGGGCGATATCGCACACACGCATGCTCGCGCGGGGACTTTCCCCCGTGGAAGTGGAGAACAATGGCCTGATGTCCGCGCTGCACGAACTGGCGCAAAGCACCGCAGCGTTGTTCCACATTGCCTGCTCATTCAAGTGTCCGACGCCGGTGCTGGTGCGCGATAACGCCGCCGCCACGCACCTGTATCGCATCGCGCAAGAGGCGATTAACAACGCTGTGAAGCACGGGCGCGCGCGGAAGGTTGTCATTCGATTGGCCGTAGAAGGAAAAATCGTTCGCCTGCGCGTTGAAGATGACGGCACCGGTTTCAAGGAACCGCCTGCCGGCCATCACGGCATGGGCTTGCATATCATGAAGTACCGCTCTGAAGTGGTTGGCGCAAAACTGACTGTCACGCCAGGGCCGAAGCGAGGCACCGTCGTGACGTGTGAATTTCAATCGGGGTTGTGAAGGGCAAGTCAAAGAAGGCAAAGCAGGTCCTCATCGTAGACGATCATCCGATGATGCGCGAGGGGCTCGCTCAGCTCATCAACCGCGAGAAAGATTTAGCGGTCGCGGGTGAAGCCGACAGCGCGGCCAGGGCCGTTGAACAAGCGGCGCAACTCAAACCCGATCTCGTGATCGTAGACATTACGCTGCCGGGCCGCAGCGGCCTTGAGTTGATTCGCGATCTTCACGCGGTTCATCCCGAGGCGCTTGTGCTGGTGGTGTCGATGCACGAAGAAAGCCTTTACGCCGAGCGCGTGTTGCGGGCGGGCGGGCGCGGCTACGTGATGAAACAGGCGGGCGGCAAAAAATTGATGGAGGCAATACGCCAGGTCTTGAGTGGGCAGATCTACGTCAGCACGGACACATCGGCGCGCATCCTCGAGACATTTTCGCGAACCAGCGGCGAGACACCGGCCAGAGGCGTTCAGAGCCTCTCTGATCGCGAGTTTGAAATCTTCCAGTTGATCGGCCAGGGCGAAAACACGCGGGACATCGCGAAAAAATTGAACCTCAGCGTCAAGACCGTCGAAGTCCATCGCCTCAACATCAAGAGCAAGCTCAAACTCACGACGGCGAGCGAACTCATCCATTTTGCGGTGCGTTGGATGCAGAGCAATCCCGCGGCTTCGGGCAACTGATTCGCCCTTTCGCCGATTTCCAATTTCTGATCTGCGGTGCCTGGACGCTGCTCAATTTCTGTCAAGCCTATGACAAAAGAGGGTTAGTGGGTTGCGCGCGCAGAGGCGATCGTTTCCGCATGAATTGCAGGACGAATACACTCCTTCACATCGGATCCGTTTGCGTCGCTTTACTGGTGGGCGCGCTGTCAACGACATGGGGCGCGGAAGCGGAAGTTAAAGCCAAAGTCACGAAACCTGCCGACCCGGCAATCGTCGGCGAGGAAACGGCCGTGCTCACGCAAGCGCCTCACGTGCCGCCGCCGATTGCGCGTTCGCATGCCACCAAGGTCATCATCAAACTCGAAGTACGGGAGGTGGTACGCAAGCTGTCCGATGGCGTCGAGTATCTGTTCTGGACGTTTGGCGGGGAAGTGCCGGGCAGCTTCATGCGCATCCGCGAGGGCGACCTCGTCGAGTTCCACCTCAACAATCATCCATCGAGCAAACTCCCGCACAATATCGACCTGCACGCGGTGACCGGGCCCGGGGGTGGGGCGGCTTCATCGTTCACTGCGCCGGGGCACTCGTCGGTGTTTTCGTTCAAGGCGCTCAACCCCGGCCTTTATGTGTATCACTGCGCGACGGCGCCCGTGGGCATGCACGTCGGCAACGGCATGTATGGGTTGATCCTCGTCGAGCCGAAAGATGGCCTGCCGAAAGTGGACAAGGAGTATTACGTGATGCAGGGGGAATTTTACACGATGGGGAAATTTGGCGATCCGGGGCTGCAATTCTTCGACCAGGAGAAGGCCGTCGATGAAAGGCCAACCTATGTGGTGTTTAACGGCGCGGTCAGCTCACTCGTCGGTGACAAGGCGATCACGGCGAATGTCGGCGAGACGGTACGGATCTACGTCGGTAACGGCGGGCCAAACCTGATCTCATCGTTCCATGTGATCGGTGAGATTTTCGACCGGGTCTACGCGGAGGGAAGCACGACGCCGACGCTGCACAACGTGCAGACGACGATCGTCCCCGCGGGCGGTTCGTCGATGGTCGAGTTCAAGGTCGAGGTGCCGGGCACTTACATCCTGGTGGATCACTCGCTGTTCCGCGCGTTCAACAAAGGCGCCCTTGGCATGCTGAAAGTAAGCGGTCCCGAAAACCTGCTCGCGTATTCCGGCAAGGAAGTCGACGCGGTTTATCTCGGCAGGCAAGCCGACGCCGGCAGCGAAGCGGAGAAACGAGTGCGTGCGCTCGAGGAGCAGATGCAACAGGCGATCAAATCCACCCCTGCGATTGCGAACCTTACGAAGGAACTCCAGGTGGAGAGAGGCAAGCAGATATTCATGCAAACCTGCTTCGTTTGCCACCAGGTCGATGGGAAAGGAATACCGAACCAGATTCCGCCGCTGGCGGGCTCGGACTTCCTGATGGCCGACCACGAACGCGCCATTCGCATCGTGCTTCAGGGACAGACGGGCGAGTTGACCGTCAATGGGAAGAAATACAACGGCACGATGGTGCCATTAAACAATCTTTCTGACGACGAAATCGCCAACGTCTTGACCTACGTGAAGAACAGTTGGGGCAATACAGCTCCGGCGGTGAAGAGCGACGTGGTGCGCCGAATCCGCAGCGAAGCGCCGGCGCCAGTAGCCAATGCTTACGAGTAGTATGCGTGCACTTCTGCCCATCGTAGTGATGATTGGTTTGGCGCTGACGACAGTGGCCGGGCAGGGGACCGGGCTCGCGGAGCTCGCCCCTCCACCGGGCATGGCGCTGGTGCCTTCGGGCCGTTACGAGCCGTTGTTTCGCGGCGAGAAAGACCCGAAAGAAGTCGCGGTCGAAGCCTTTCTCCTGGATGTCGCGCCCGTTACCAACGCGGAGTACCTGGAGTTCGTCAAAGCCAATCCGAAATGGCGGCGCTCGGAAGTGAAGCGGCTTTTTGCGGATGAAAATTACCTTAAGTCGTGGGCGGACGATTTGGACTTTGGCGCGGCGAACCGGTCGAACGCGCCGGTGGTCCACGTTTCCTGGTTCGCCGCGAAGGCGTATTGCGCGTGGAAAGGCAAACGGTTGCCCACGACCGCCGAATGGGAATACGCGGCCGCGGCCAGCCCCAGCCGGGCTGATGGCGGCAAGGACACGCAGTTCAAGCAACAGATCCTGGCGTGGTACGCGCAGCCTTCCGTGAGCAATCTCCCGCCGGTGGCGTCGAACGCTGCGAACTTCTTCGGAGTGCACGACCTTCACGGGCTGGTGTGGGAGTGGGTTGCAGATTTCAACACCGCAATGGTCACGGGAGATGCGCGCGGCGATACGGGCCTGGAGCGCAAACTCTTTTGCGGCAGCGGATCGGAAGGGACGAACGACCGTGAGAACTATCCCGCTTACATGCGCTACGCATTTCGGAGCAGCCTCAAGGCCGCGTACACGGTTCACAATTTAGGCTTTCGCGGAGCAAAGGATTTATGAAGACATTGTTTTTGATTTTCGCATTGCAGGTTGCATTCCTCGCAGGCGCGGGAGAACGGAAACCGGCGTGTTGCGTCACCAATCGTGAAACGGCGAGCGCCGTGAACTCACCCGCATTCACCGATAAATCACTCTATCAACTCGACTCGGTATGGAACTCCGCCGACGGCGGCAAACTGAAACTCGCCGAACTGAAGGGCAAACCACAGGTCGTGACTATGTTCTTCGCCCGTTGCGAACTTGCCTGTCCGGTTCTGGTCCATGATGTGAAACGTATCGAGGCCGCGCTGCCGTCGGAGTTGCGAGGAAAAGTGGGTTTTGTGCTAGTGTCGTTCGACTCCGAGCGCGACACCCCCGAAGTATTGCGCAGCTACCGCGAACGGCAGGAACTCAACGCAGCCACCTGGACCTTGTTGCAGGGCAAACCGGACGATGTGCTCGAACTGGGCGCGTTGCTGGGGATCAAATTCAAGAAGGACGCCCAGGGCCAGTTCGCGCACTCGAACGTCATCACTGTGCTGGATCCCGCCGGGGAAATCGTCTATCAACTCAACGGACTGAATCTCGACGTCGCGCCCGCTATCAGCGCGATTCAAAAGACGGTCAATTGATATGCCACTGGCTCCACGACAAGAAATGTGCTTGCCCCGACAACTTCTGCAAAGCGGTTGCTCGCGGCACAAGGCAGGTTGACGGCGTGCAAGAGCACGTTACCAAAAACGCATCAGCGCCCGAACGTTTCGATTTCAACGAACGCCCGTTCATCGTCATTTGGGAAGTCACCAGGGCATGCGCCCTTGCTTGCCGCCATTGCCGCGCGTCAGCCACGGAGCAACGGCACCCCTTCGAGTTGAACACGAGCGAGGCCTTCGCGCTGGTCGAACAAGTCGCGCGGGCGAAACCATCCCTGTTCGTCCTCACGGGCGGCGATCCCATCGTCCGTTCCGATCTTCCGCTTATCATTGGCTACGCCGCCGAAAAGGGACTGCGGGTTGCCCTGAGCCCCAGCGCAACACCGCGCCTGCTCGAGGCCGATTTTCACAAGCTCAAAGATCTGGGTGTTGCTCGCTTGTCCCTCAGCATTGACGGCGCTTCGCGTCAATCGCACGACGCATTCCGCGGTGTGCCCGGAACCTGGAACTTGACGTTCCAGGCGCTGGCAAAAGCCGATGAGGCGGAAATCCCGGTGCAGATCAACACCACGTTCACACGACGCAATCTCCACGAATTCGGCGAGTTCGTCGCTCTGCTCGACACCATCAAGCCGGTGCTCTGGAGCGTGTTTCAGCTTGTGCCCACGGGCCGCGCCGCAGCGGATGAAGTGCTCACCGCCGATGAAATGGAGGATCTTTTCAGGCGCCTGCACGCGCTCTCGCTCACGGCTCCGTACGACATCAAGACCACCGAAGGTCATCATTACCGGCGCGTCGTCGTCCAATCTTCAGGCAACACGGGCGCCGCAAGGCAGCACGCGCCGCTCGGCATCAACGATGGCAAAGGGTTCGTGTTCATCTCGCACACGGGCGAGATTCAACCGAGCGGCTTTCTCCCGCTGCCGGCGGGCAATGTGCGCCGACAGGAACTGATCGACGTTTATCGGCGCAACCCGTTGTTCACCCAATTGCGCGACACAAGTCTGCTGAAGGGCAAGTGCGGTTATTGCGAGTTCAAAAATATTTGTGGCGGCTCGCGCGCCCGCGCCTACGCACTGACCGGCGACTTCCTCGCCGAGGAACCGTGCTGCAGTTACCAGCCGCGCCGCCCGCGCATTATGGCCGCTTTGAAACTATGCTAAACATCACGCGACTCTATTGCGGCCTTTCGCAACCTGCCGACGCGCTGCGTTACGGCATGGGCCACGGCGCTCCACGCTCCGCCGCCGAACGCAAACCGATCGTCGTCTGGAACATCACGCGCCGCTGCAACTTGCGCTGCCTTCACTGCTACTCCGATTCCGAAGCGCGCGAGTATCCCGGCGAACTGACTTTCGAGCAGTGCCGAGGTGTCATTGATGACCTCGCGGCATTCGAGGTCCCCGGCGTTTTGCTCTCCGGCGGTGAACCACTCATTCACCCGCGTTTTTTCGACATTGCGAGCTACGCGCGTGAACGCGGCCTTCGCCTCACACTCTCCACCAATGGCACGCTCATCGACGCCGACGCGGCGCGCAAAATCAAAGCACTCGGCTTCGCCTACGTAGGCATCTCGCTCGACGGCATCGGCGCGACGCACGATTATTTTCGTGGCCGGCGCGGCGCGTTCGATAAAACGGTGCAGGCGTTTCGCCATTGCAAAGCCGCGGGGCAAAAGGTAGGCCTGCGCCTCACGCTCTCCCAAAACACCATCGCCGACCTCGACGGCATTCTCGCGTTTATCGAGCGCGAAGACATCGATCGCGTTTGTTTTTATCATCTCGTCTACAGCGGGCGCGGTGCAAATCTCAATGGCGTTGATCCTTCGGCCACGCGCGTCGCCCTCGACAAAATTATCGACCGCACCGCAGCCTGGGCTGCCTCGGGGCGCCCGCGCGAAGTGCTCACGGTCGACCAACCCGCCGACGGCGCGCATCTGTATTTGCGCTTGCTGCGTGAAAATCCGGAGCGCGCCCATGAAGTGCTGGACCTGCTCGAGTGGAACGGCGGCGGCGCGCACGGCTCCGGCATCGGCATTGGCAACATCGACACCCAGGGCAACGTTCATCCTGACCAGTTCTGGCAGTCGCTCACCCTCGGCAATGTCAAAGCACGACCCTTCAGCAAAATCTGGACGGAGTGCGAGCACCCCACCTTGCTCGGTTTGCGCAATCGTTTGTTGCGCCTTCAAGGGCGGTGCGCCGGTTGCCGCTTCCTGCCAATGTGCGGCGGCGGGTTTCGCGTCCGTGCCGAACAGGTCCACGACAATCCCTGGGCCTCCGACCCCGCGTGCCATTTGACAGATGCGGAGATCACTGCCACAGCGTAACGAGGTATGACTCAGAGTTTCCTGAAAGCGTCGGCCAAAGAACCGTTCCGTATTTTTTTCAACCAGGCGATCGTGGCCGGCGTGCTCGGCGTCGCCCTCTGGCCGCTCCACTTCTGGGGCGCCATGGAATTCTACCCCGGCATCCCGCACGTGCGCGTGATGGTGTTCGGCTTTTTCGGCGGATTCATCTTCGGATTTCTCGGGACCGCCTTGCCGCGCATGCTCTCGGCAGAACCGTTGCGCGCCTGGCAAGTCATGACATTGCTCGTCTTTCATGGGGCGATGGTGATTGCCTACACGATCGGAAAAACTCTCGCCGGAGACGTGTTGCTCGCGCTCCTGCTGCTGACCTTCGTCGGTTATGTCATTCCTCGCGCGCGCAGCCGCAAAGACGTTCCGCCGCCGGGCTTCATCCTCGTCGCGCTGGCCTTCGTCGCCGTGTTCGCAGGGACGTTCCTTTCCATCCTCCAACACTTCCGGGAGTTGCCGCTGTTCTGGATTTATTTTCAACGCCTTCTCTCCTCACAAGGCTTTCTGTTGCTGCCGATCCTCGGCATCGGCCCGTTCATTCTGCCGCGTTTCTTTGGCTTGCCGAGCAGCCACAACTTTCCAGAGTCCCTCAAAGCGCCGCCCGGCTGGACGCGCAAAGCGCTTCTCGCCCTGGCGACCGGCCTGCTTGTGATCAGTTCGCTGGGGATCGAAGCCGCCGGCTGGTTTCGGCTTGGCCACGCGTTGCGCTTCTTCGCCGTGCTCGGCTATTGGGCGATCGAGATGCCGTTCCGCGCCGCGCCCGGCTTCAAGACCGCGTTCGGCGCTTCCCTGCGCATCGCCTTCCTGATGCTCCTCGCGGGTTTTTTGGCCGTCGTCTTTTTCCCGGCCTATCGAGTCAGCCTCCTTCACCTGACCTTGATTGGCGGCTTTGCGGTCATCACCTTTATCGTCGGCACGCGCGTTGTGTTCGGCCACAGCGGCAACATCGAGAAACTGCGAGCGCCCAACCACTGGCTGCTACTGCCCATCGGCCTCATGCTCTTTGGCATGGCCACACGCATCAGCGGCGACATCTGGCCGCGCGTCCTTGTGTCTCACTACAGCTACGGCGCGGTGCTCTGGGTGCTCGGCACACTGGTATGGGCGATCAAAGTCCTGCCGAAAACACGCACTCTCGACCAGGACGAGTAGCTCCGTTGAAATCTCAATGTTAACCCCTTAATCGTAGTCTTCGCGAACTTCGCGGCGTTCGGTCAATCTGGCTTCGGTTTTCCTCGCGCCCGGAATGGCACTCCTCTTTTCTTGTGCTAGTGGGAAGAACCCTGCTAACTCCCTCGAGCCCGAACTGGCATGAGGATGCAATTGTCCGACCTCTGGACGTGGCGCGGCACGATTAACCGCGGTCCCTATCTCTTGTGGGGAATCATCCTCTGCGCAATCAAGTATAACCTCGACCGCTTGCTTGTCTGGCACTGGTCCGGTCGGCGCTGGTCGCTGCTCGACTACTCGCGGGCCGGCGAATATCTCTGGCCGAAGCTCCCCTCCGGCGACGGGATTGGCGAATGGGCGGCGATGCTGGCGCTCGCACTTCCGTTTATGACCGCCGGCGTGATGCTCACACTCAAGCGACTGCGTTCGGCCAACCTTTCCCTGTGGCTCGTGCTTCTGTTTTTTGTTCCGGTGATCAAGGTGATCTTCTTCCTGGTCTTAAGCATCATCCCGTCACGCGAAACTCGCGCGGGCGCCGCTGACGCGCCGCTCGAGGGCGAACAACGCTGGCTCGGGTTGTTCATTCCCCACGCCCGTGGCGGTGCAGCAGTTGCTGGGGTCGCGTTTGCAACCGTCAGTAGCGCCTCCGTTGTCTGGCTCGGCACTACCTTGCTGCGAAACTATGGCTGGAGCCTCTTCGTAGGGCTTCCGTTTACACAGGCCTTCCTCTCCATACTCATCTACAGTTACCATGAAAAACGTTCTCTCGGCCAATGTCTCACCCTCTCCCTGATCTCTCTGGCCGCTGCCGGCGCCGCTCTCCTTTTGGTCGCGATGGAAGGTTTGATCTGTCTCGTCATGGCCGTCCCACTCGCTGCGCCGATGGCCCTCATCGGCGGCGCTGTCGCATACTCGATTCAGGCAGGTGAATACTGGCGGACCGGCCGAAACGGCTTGTTCTGCGTCGCCGCAGTTGTCCCCGCCCTCATGCTCGTCGAGCACGCGCAGCCTCCGACGTTACCCGCGTTCTCCGTAGCTACCTCGGTGATCGTTGACGCGCCCCCGGCAAAGGTCTGGCACAATGTTGTGAGCTTCGCCGAGCTCCCGCCCCCGCGCCACTGGCTATTCCGTGCCGGCATCGCCTATCCGATTCGCGCGCGCATTGACGGCGCCGGCCACGGCGCAGTGCGCCACTGCGAATTCTCCACAGGCCCGTTCGTGGAACCGATTGAGGTCTGGGACGAGCCGCGTTTGCTGAAATTCTCCGTCACGAAGAATCCTCCTCCAATGCAGGAATGGACACCTTACGAAGACCTCCGCCCTGCCCACCTTGATGGCTTTCTCGAATCGCGCGCCGGACAATTTCAACTGACGCCATTGGCCGGCGGCCGCACCCGTCTCGAAGGCACCACGTGGTATTACCATCACATGTGGCCGGCAACGTATTGGCGTTGGTGGTCCGATTACATCATTCACGCCATCCATCTCCGTGTCCTCCACCACGTGAAACACCTCTCCGAGACCGCCTGAGAATGCTCGTCCGTCGTATTTGACGGCTCGCGTAGATCTGTCCCTTCCCTTCCTGTGTTCCTGGTTTCCTTATGAATCCCGTCTTCCGTCCGCGCTGGCGCTCGTTGCCATTACCTCCTACTCTCCGTCAATGCAGCGCAAACGGCGCATCCGCCTTTTTGCTCTGGCCATGTTGCTGGCTGCTTCCCTCGCCACGCTCGGCTGGTTCCTGCTGCCGGACGACGATCCAATGTTTCACGGCAAGCCCGAGAGCCAGTGGGTCACAAACATCGTTTATGGCATGCAACTCTCCGACTCCGAGACCAAAGCCCAGGCCCAACGGTGGCGCGATTTCGGCCCTGAAGGTTTGCGCGTTCTCGAGCGGGGCCTGGTGGCATCCCGCGGACATCGGTATCGAAAGTTTTATCGGCGTTACGCCCCGAAACTTCCCCGCTGGGTCGTCGATCTCCTGCCCCGGCCGACCATGGACCATTCCCCAGGAACGCGAATGTGTGTGCTCAACCTTCTGTGCAGAATGGAGAAGGATGCATGGCCCGCGTGGCGTGCTGCGGCCCGCGCACTCGAAGACGAGAATGACGGCGTGCGCCAGATGGCAATTAACTTCTTCACCTGGCACGAGGACGATTCCGCTTTTCTCAACCACATGCCGGCGCGAGATAAGAAGACGCTCCTGCCGCTCTTCCTCCAGGCGTTGGAAACGGCGCGTAGCTGGGGACCACGCAACAATGCGGCCCTCGCGCTGCGATATTACCGGGACGAAAAGGCGGCAGTCATCCCGGCCCTCACTAACGCCCTGGGCGATACTGAGCCGTACGTTCGCCTCACAGTTGCGGGGTCGTTGAACCACGTAGACGCGGAAGCGGCGAGCCGCGCAGGTGTCGTGAAGGTCCTGGGCGTTTTGGTCACCGACGCGAACGATCAAATCGCCGGACGCGCAGCCTCCGCTCTGCGCCAATGTCGCAACGACGCAGATGCAGCTGTTGCTGCCTTGATTGAGGCGTTGCACAGCACGAATAGCTACGTGAGTAGCAGCGCCGTTTGGTCCCTGGAGTCCTTTCCGAGCCACGCCGACACCATCATTCCCGAATTGCGAAAAGCAGCTGAACGAAAAGACAACGCCGCCGGCTATGCAAAGGGAGCCATCAAAAGTTTGGAATCGCGGCAGAAGCGTTGATAGACCCTCGACCGTTTGTCATTGAAGCCGTTTGCCTTTGACCCAACCAATGACTAACTTTGCCGTCCGTGCTCTTCCTCCGCGCACTGGCCGCTCTCCTCGCCCTCCCTGGCACGTTCGCGGGTATCATTCCGGCCCTGATCGTCTCGACCGATCGCTGGCGCGGCGATGGACACGCCGCCGGCATCGCGCCGCTTGTCGCGGGTATTATCGTTTTGCTTTGGTGCGTGCGTGATTTCTATGTCGCCGGGAAGGGAACCCTCGCGCCATGGGATCCGCCGAAGCATCTCGTCGTCATCGGCCTCTATCGCTTCGTCCGGAATCCGATGTACGTCGGCATCATGCTTCTCCTCATTGGTTGGGCGCTCATCGCCGAATCGCCGTTGCTCGGCGGTTACGCTGTTCTGATCGCGATCGCGTTTCACTTGCGTGTCGTCCTCTACGAGGAACCACGGCTGCGCAGCCAGTTTCCCCAGGCATGGGCGGACTACGCTGCGACTGTGCCCCGCTGGTTTCCACGCCTGCGCGGCAAGAAGTGAGCGGATAAGAGCACGGGGCCGCACGGCCCTTTACATGAGCTCTGACCACTGCCATCAATGCGGGATGCAAACACATCATGTGAAGCGTCGGTGGCTGACGGCGGTGTTGGTTTGCGTTTGTTGGCAAAGCTTCGCCTCGGCGCGCGTCGCCATCGAGCGCGTCCCAAATGGAGGCATCCAGCCGCAGATCGTTACTGACGCCGCGGGCACGCCGCATCTCCTTTACTTCGCCGGTGACGGGAAAGCCGGCGATCTCTTCTACACGCGCCGTGAGAAAGGCGCGTGGACAAAGCCCTTGCGCGTCAACAATTCGGAGGGAAGCGCGATCGCGATCGGGACGATTCGCGGCGGGCAAATGGCCCTTGGCGTGAAGGGGCGCATACACGTGGCATGGAATGGCTCAACGCCGTTGACGAACTCTCCGCACAAGGGCGCTCCAATGTACTACGCGCGATTGAACGATGACCGCACAACGTTCGAACCCGAGCGCGACGTGATGCGCTTCACGGACGACCTCGACGGCGGCGGCTCCGTGGCCGCGGACACCAAAGGCAATGTCTACGTCGTGTGGCACGGACACGCGCCGGATGCGCCCGCGGGCGAGGGAGGGCGGGCCGTTTACCTGGCGAAGTCAACCGATGGCGGCGTTACCTTCGCGCGAGAAGTGGCAGTGAATCCGCAACCGACAGGAACTTGCGGATGTTGCGGACTCAAAGCGTTCGCGGACGCGAGCGACGCGGTCTACATCCTTTACCGTGGGGCAACCGAAGTGGTGAACCGCGACGAGATTCTTCTCGTCACGCGCGACGCAGGGAAATCGTTTCGCACCCTGCACAGTGATCCGTGGAAGGTCGGCACGTGCCCAATGAGCAGCGCGGTGATTGCGCAGAGCGGCGAGCGCGTTCTCACGGCGTGGGAAACCGCCGGGCAGGTTCACCTGGGCATTGTTGAGGGCAGGAAGTTCTCCCGCGTCACGCCGCCGGGTGTGGAGGGCAGACGAAAACATCCCACTGTTGCCACGAATAAAGACGGCGAAATTCTCCTGGTGTGGACCGAGGGAACAGGTTGGCAGCGCGGCGGCGCGCTCGCGTGGCAACTCTTCGACAAGACCGGGAAGCCATTGGATGAACGAGGTCGGCAGGACGGCGTGCCGGTTTGGAGTTTTGGCGCGGCATACGCGAACGCCGATGGGAGTTTTGTAGTCGTTTATTGATTGAGGTTCGGCGCGCTCAGGACAGCGCGCCCTGCCTGAAGCGGCCCGCGCGGAGCGCCGGCCCTACCCGCGTCGACGAGAAAGAAAAAACTCCCGCGCGGCGGGTGTAGCCAACGCGGGAGCTATCAGGGAGGAGGCAAAGACTATGACGTTTTTATGACATAGAATCGCATAGGAGCCGAAGCGGCACTGCTGTCTCTGAATGAGGTCGAGGCGCCGGTGGCGCTGATCCCACTCTGCAGTATGCGCCAACTGGATTGATCCAGTCTGTCCTTGCAGAGGATTTGATACATTGTCCCTGATTGGCTGTTCCACGTAACCGTCGCCTCGCCATTGGGCGACCGGGTAATTGCAGAAATCTTCGGCCCGCCTGATTCGTTGATCATCATCGTGGCCGACGGAGTAACGCCGAGTTCGTAAGCCGCGTTCGGGGTGATGGTGACGTTCACCGTCTCAGTCGATTCCGCGATCGTGTCCGGCCGGGCGACGAGAGTCAGCGTGACCGACGATGCACCCGCCGGAATGGTGACGTCTTCGGGTGTGTCACCCTGCGGACGGTAATAGTCTTCCCACTTCGTGGCTGTGCCGCTGTACCTGAAGTTAACGGTCACGGGCGCGTTGATGTTACCGCCCCGGCGCGTAAAGGTGAAGACGCCGGGCACGGGAGGGGCTTCCGAGGCCGTGGCCGCGGTCGCGTCGACGCTCACGATCGGCAGGTCGTTAGTCGCATAGAGATCGGCCTTGGCGAAGACGCGGCGGCCATCGGGCAACTGCGCTTCGACTTCAACCCACTGCGCACCGAAGGTCTTCGGGCTGAAGGTGTAGTTGGCACCGTAGGCCGGTTCGTTGTCTTTGGCTTCCCAAAGAATGCGGGCACCGCTGAGATCAAGGCCGGGGGCCTGAAGCGTGGCGTTGACTGCGCCGCCGACGCTGGTCTCCGTCTGCACATTGATGCTTGCCGAGGGCGCGGATTTCCACGCAGTGGACTTGGCCTGAGTAAGCGTGGCGAGGAAGGCCAGTGCACCGAGGCCGCGGGCCTGGTCCACGTTGACGAATTCCGCGGTGACATTGTGAACGTCGGTCCAGCGATCATACATCGCGTAGCGGCTGGTCGCCACGTCATTACCGGGGAAGCACATGGCGTTGAGTTCGCCCTTGTAGTTATCCAGGTAGCTGAAGTGAGAGACGATGTTACCCTGTGGAATGCCGCTGGGCGGAAGCTCGCGGCGATCGTTGTGTGCCCATTGATGGACGATCTGGCGCTGGCGTTTCCAGCCCATGCCCGTGACGTACGGCATGTTCACCGGATTGCAACCGCCCTCGTAGTTCATGTTCGAGACGATCGCTTCGGTGAACTCGTCGCGCGGATCGAGTTGATAACCCGCGGCGATGTCGAACGCGCGCTCGCTGGAGAAAAACCAGCCGGCGCTCTGGATACGCTTGGTCTCGTTCGGAAAGCTCGAACCGTAAGCGTGTTCGCGAGCGTTAGTGGTGCGGTCCTGGGCCGCGAGCTTGATCTGGTTTTCGCACTTGGCGAGGTAAGCCGCATCCAACTGGCTGGCCTGAAGACGTCCGCTGCGAGCAGCGAAAGCGTAGCTGCGCGCGGCGCAACCGTAGCCTTCGTAAAGCCTCCACCAACCCCAATGCAGGGTGGAAGGCGAGGAAGGATCGTACCACTCCTTCAATTTCGTGTGATACTGCGCTTCGCCAGTGGCGGCGAAGAGCGATGCCGCGGCCCATGCCAACTCGTCATCGTGCATGAACTGGTCACCGTAGTGAGTGATTTTCTGATACGCGCCATCCTTGCCGTGCTGGTTGATCGCGTTAATGAGGAATTGCCAGCCCAACTTCGCCTTGGCGAGGTAGGTCGCGGCCTCAGTTGGGTATGCCTGCTTGAAGCGCGGCGAAGAGGCGATCTGTGCCAGAGCGCCAACAGCAGCCGCGGTCGCAGACGTCGTCTTGGGCCACACGACCTGGGCATCGCCCTGATCCGGCGTCACGTCATTTTCGTAGGCGCGGTTGCGCGGATAGATCAGGAAGTAGAATCCGCCGTCTGCGTCCTGGATTTTGGACAGGAAGTCCGCTTCCCACTTTGCAAGCTGCATGAGGTCGCTAATACCATCACCACTTTCAGGCAGGCCGAGGTTGTCGAGGTCGGCGACGCCGTTCAACGAGTCGGCCGCGAACATCAAGTGGTGCAGCAGGCCCGCGCTGTTGATGGTGTATTTGCTGTAGTCACCGGCATCGTGATGGCCGTGGGAAATGTCGATTTTGCCGCGGTTAATGATGGGATAAAGCTGCGAGGCTTCGCTCATCAAGCGCGGGGCGGTCTGCCGCGGGTTGACGTTTTCGCCGCTCTTCTCCGCAATCTTGTTCCAGGTGTACTGGAACGAAGAGGCCGGGAGCGGGATGTCGGCTTGCGCGGTGTGGCAGGCGGCATGGTCGTGACGGGAGTGAGGGAAGCCTACTTCGCCGCCGCAACGCTGGTGATAAAGGCCCAGCGCGTAAGCGCGGGTAAAGCCCATCGCGATACCCTCATCGATGAGGAACGGCAGCGACGCACCCAAGCCGGGCACGACGAGCAGGTATTCGCCCGGCGTCCGGAGCGAAGTGAAGTCGGCCTCGTAAACTTTCTGATAAGGCGCCGGGACAATCTCCGAGCCCAGGTCCGGGCGCGGGATGAGCGTGCCCTGGAAGATCGTCGCGCCGTTATCGGCCCTGACAATTTTGAAGCCGTTGCCGAACGGGATGTCCAGTTCGCCGCCACTGCCGAGGTAGTAACCCACCATGGCCTGCTTCGGGAAACCAGGCACGTAACCTTCCTGGTTCACGTGGATCGCGGGGCTGTAACGGGTCGCGTTCGCAACGTTCGTGAACTGCATCGAGGAGGTGATGATGCTGCCGCTCGGGTTGCGGACCTGCACGGATTGACCCTCGGCGATCGGGCTCGTGAGATGGAGATAGAGATTGTTTTCAAGGCGCAGGTCACGCTCGTTCAACGGCGCGTAAAGCGGACGGCGCTTGAAGTTGACCGATTGCACGCCGACTGCCTGGCCATTGGCCGTCACGTTGAACTCGCTCGCCGCAGGGGCGGTGAGTTGCTGGCTGCCGTTGACGAAGTTCCACGTCGCGGGCTGGGCCGGATCGGGATCTTTGCGCGTGATCAACTGCAACTCGAGCACGGTTGGCGAGATGATGCGCAACTGGTGATCGCCCACGTCGGGCAGGTGCAGAATGTTTTTGCTGTTGGCCGTCACAATATCATTGGTGTTCGTGCCAACCAGCGATGTCAGCGCTACATTGACGACAGCGGATGTGGCGCGGTTGCCTGCGGCGTCGCGCGCGACAGCCGAGAGCAAATAGGACCCAGCGCTGAGGCCGGTCGTGGTCCACGTTGTCGCGTACGGCGATGACGTGTCTTCGGCGTTGAAGTTCGAGCCGTTGACGCGGAACTGCACGCCGGAAACGCCGACGTTATCGGTAGCGCTGGCCGAAAGTGTGACCGTGGTGCCGATCGTGATCGAACTTGGCGGAGGCGCCGTAATCGCAACGAC
>Ga0137340_1000044_pt1 | contig 29864 bp, 38 predicted proteins | sample EasRivERMLT400_2_FD_102295 | JGI IMG/M metagenome (GOLD analysis project Ga0137340, IMG submission 102295) | Soil microbial communities from meander-bound floodplain in the East River, Colorado, USA - East River MetaG ERMLT400_2 | ecosystem: Environmental > Terrestrial > Soil > Floodplain ...
CCTTGTTCAGTAGATGTTCTACCTCAGACATTTTCTCGAAGACGGCGCGACACTCCGGGGTGAGCTGAGGTATGATGACCTTCGCCTCATCCTCGTTGAGGTTCAAGTAGGCGATGAGTTCAGCGTCTGTCATCCCTTCACCAGAAAGATTATTGCTTCCTTGACTCGCATCAGCGCGTCGTAATAACCGACTTCGTAGCCGTTGCGCTGATCTTCACTCGCTAGGCGATTGGCGAATTTCTTCTTGGTGGCTTCCGCAGCGAGGCTGGTGGCTTCTCTCGCGAGGTGGGCTTCATCGTCTGTCATCGTGACCTCGTGAACATATTGAGGACCTCGTCGCCAGTATAGGCTTTGATCGTGCGGTAGTTCATGTTACGGACCAAGAGGTCGCCTTCCTCAATGAGGTCGGCGCGTGTACTGAGGTCGTTGATCTGTTTCCGGCCAGACTTGAGAGTGTAGACGGCTCGTGTCTCGGTGTACTCTCGCACTAGGCGTCCGTCTTGGTACACCCGGAAGAGGACGGGGAGTTTCTCGCCCTTGCCGCTCATGCCATTTCTCGTGAGTGACGGACTGGGTTGGCTTGAGTACCCCGGTACTTGGAGTTAGAGCCGTCAGCCTTGAAGCCGAGTCCGTTAGGGACGACGCAGTGGAACTCTTTGTCCCATCCAAGGGTGACTAGGAGTGCCTGCTTCTCGTCCAACTCGTAGGATGATTTGTAGGTGGCACACAGCATCGGGAGACCTTGGTCGCCTCCATGTGCCAGCCCCTTCGGGGCGGTGAGTCCCTTATGGCGCTTGGCGAAATTGCGAGCTTCTTGCCATGTCCCAGCGAAGGAGACGCGTACCGAGCCCCGCATCAGACTAAGGGCTCGTTCGGGTTGAGCTCCTTGCGGCGGCGACCGTTGGGGCAGATGCAATGAGCAATGCCTCCGCAGGGTTGGCCGACGGGGCCGGTCTGCTTGAGATTGGTTATGATGCCGCTATTTCCGCAGAGCATGCAGAGACCGTTGCGGCAGAATTCATCCAGCCAGAGCTCGGATAGGATTTCGTTAACGTCTGGCTCTATGGCTGGGATTAATGTCCCGGATAAATTGCCGGGGCTGAGTTCTGGCATTGCGTGTGACTCCTGACAGGTTGCGCCTAGTTTATAATGGCATGGCGGTGGTCAGGCGACAAGTGGAAAGTGGTCGTAGTGGTACTCCGGTGAACACCACGCTGATGTCAGATGTCCACCGGAGTATGTCGTGGGACTAGTAGTGCTCGACGTGCGGAGGCTTGATCGGAAGCTGATCCGCCGGGAGCTGAGTCGCCTCGGGAGGAGTGACGCCAACGTCGATCACGGGGTAGTACTGAGCCTCGAAGTCGTTCTCGCTCAAGACGTAGCGGTTGGAGTTGCGATCGTCGGCGTGCTTGAATTCGACGGCGTTGACCCAGTCGGAGCCGGGAGCTGCACAGAGAAAGTTGCCGTCGTTGTACTTGGTCACGGCGTACTCTTGTCCGTCGCAGTTGTAGACCTTGTCCACGGTGATCGTCATAAGTTTGGTCCTTCTGGGTTGAGTGGTGTGCGCTCGTTCGCGCTGGGGCATGGTAGCGGGGTGGAGGTCGGGAGACAAGGGGTTTGTGGGATGGGACGATTCCAAATAGGGATCTATTTAGTAGCCAAAGACTTTATAAGTGGATAGGGAGTTTTGGTGTCTGTTAGTAGCCAAGGATTTACAGTAGCTAAGGATCCCCACGAGGTACTTTCTAGAAGTCTTGTGCTACCAGCTAAGTGCCTCAGATTGCAGGGTTTATGAGTCTACCAAAGGCCTCTATTTAAGTAGTTAAAGATTTATAGGGTATAGGTACTGTAAGAAAAGTTGAGACGGTATTTAGCCCTCTTTGGACATATTATGCTGGTATCCAATTCTCATAGTTTACAGCACAGGGTATAGGGGAAAAAGTCTTATCTACTAACTCCTATGCTACTACCGCTGGAGGCTATAAATAATGCTTGTCCACTGAACTAAGTTGGGTTAGTATGATGCTGTCCATGGAGCCATTCACGGACTTTCGTAGCAGAAGGAGAGGCCCGTCAGCTCGCAAGAGTTCGGCGGGCTAATCCTATGAACGAATCCATTTTCAAATCCGTTTAGAGATCCACAATCCGTTTAAGCCATGGATGCTCTTCCAAGAGTCGGATTCGCTCTTCAGGTGAAGAGTTCCGGTACTTGGCTCCCCAGTCCACTACTTGGTCGTCATCCGTTTGGGAATGCGATCCATATTTGTTGGTTCTATATTCCGGGTGGTGGGGATTTAGATCATTACGGCGACCGAGATCAATTTTTTCGAGTTTAGCCATCAAATTATTGAGGCCTTGATTCTCAGATCCATTTGACCACTCATTCCATTTCCGCATTTCAATTATCTTTCCACGGATCTCCTTTTGGAACCAGTGCTCGATCTCAGACTCACCATCTCCGTATTTTAGCCAGAATTCATGCCTAATCATCATCGTCAAGGCTCGAATCGTCCATTGTCCCACCTCTGCGGACTCAATTTCGTCCAAAATCGCCTTTTTATCCGCATCGAGCCACAATTCGGGGAAAGGTCTCCGTTTGAAGTTGCCAGAGCCCCTTTTCGGGTAGATTAGCACTGTTTCGTCGGGATATTCTCGGTGGAGACTCCTCATCTCTTCCCAAGATTCTCCAACGACCTTAATCACAGGTCGACCCTTCTTCCCGCCGATAGATTGGACTAAATCACGATGAAAATAAGCCATTATTCCTTCTCGAGCCTCATTTTCAGGACACAGTGGACTCTCACACCGTCTATGACTTCAATAAAGTCACGAGTTGCCTCGGGACTCCCGTTATTTTGGATTTTCTCCATCAGGAGTTTCGCAAGGGACGATGAACGTGTCGCAATTCTGTCGAAGCCAGTCTGCAAGCTTCTTCTCCTTGAACTCTGCCATACTAACTATGTTAGCAGTGTTATTCTCGCCGGACAACTTCCTTTTAGTCCGCCCTCGAGGGTAGATCGACCCCACGACTCGGTCGTCGTCAGGCTCTATGATCATAATTGCGGAGTGATCAGGGAGTTTGAAGTAGATGAAATGACCCCAGTTAATCGCTGGATAGGTCTCTTTAAGGATCCCGAGCAACCATTCGTCATCTTCATCATACCAGAGTCCAAAGTCGGCCGCGAATTCATGTCGAATCGCCACTCCCGTTTGGATTGCATGACCAGCGATGACAAAATGGATCTCTCGCCGGATGGATCTCCATTGGTCTCCCTTCCAGCAGGACTCTTCAGCGAATGAGAGAACGTTAGAGCTCATGAGCAAACCCAAATGAGAAAGAAGATTGTGAAGATTATAACACCGACCGGCATTGGGCCTCCAGATGAATTTTGTGTCCGCACGGACCAGAAACCTATTGCAACGCGAGCATTCCTGTGCCCGCTACACCCCTTATGCGCCCACCCGCCTCAAGGACCAAACGCAGATTAATCCGCCGAGATGGCGACCGTATCCGTCTGAATCCAGACATCGGGACTTCATACCACTATACTATACGCGCGAAGCTCCCTCTGCTCCGCAAAAAACCTGATCCGCAGGAAAAAATAGTGCTTTACCGTGGAGAGATACCCTGCCATACCATAAGGGCAAGGCAGGTTGCCGAGCCGCCCACGGCAAGCGGGCGAATCCACAAGCAAGAGGTGACTTTTATGTCCCGTCGTAACAAAAAGGGCGATCAGCAGCCCGTTATTGCTGACTCCACCGCCACCGCAGCCACCGAGGCCGAGGGCACCACCGCAACGACCGAAGCCAGCGCGGAAGACGCTGCTCCGGCCGAAGAGCCCGCCGCTGATCCGTTCGCGGATGTGCCTGTGGTTAACATCGGCGACGATGTCAGCTTCAGCGACTTCAGCGACACGCCGACCTCCAACCCTCGCAAGTACGAGGCGGTCAACGCTGCGGCCATTGCCGATCGTTCGCCGACGGCCAAGGGCTGGAAGCACGAGCGGGCCATGCTGATTCCGGGTTCCAATAAAAAGGAGCTCAAGCCGGGATCGGTGTACGGCACGATTCAGCAGATCGTCCAGGCGGCTGGCCGCGCTGGCATCCCTGCCTACGTCGTGGCAAACAAGCTCCGGCGCTTGCAGATCGGCAACAAGCGCAGCCACTACTGCGAGGCACTGCCTCCGGTCGGCTGGGCCGAGGGCTGGATCAACACTGCGTTGACCAAGCTGATTGTCGGCAGCCACCCGACCAAGCAGGCTCCTGCGCTGCGTGACGAGGTCACGGAGGGCGAGGCCAAGGCCAACGAGGCCGAGGCACAGGGCAAGCTCGCCGCCAACGGCTAACTCAACTGAGGCGCGAGGGCTTAGGCTCTCGCGCCTCTTTTTCGCTTGATGTCCTCGTCATGACGTGAGGATGGAGCGAATATTTGGTGAACTCGTCTTGATCACGACGAGAAGAGTGAGCGAGGAAGCTCCTCTTTTAGGTGCCTGCGGCTGGCCTGCCACCCCTGTTCAAAGCCATTCGTAGACTGCCCTCGACCACCGTACAGTTAATCCACATAGCCCCCGGTACCCGTACCCTAGCCCCTACCTCCCAGCCCTGTAGCGTGCTCTCAGAAAGCTCCCGATTTTCGGGAGGAAGGAGCAATCTTTACTTTACAGTGGACGAAACTGCTTGTATGTTCAAGTTACTACCACAGCAAGGGGTTCAAAATGCAATGTGATCCAACAAAAGTAGGCCTCCGTGTTTGGTTCGTTCCTGAACAGGGGATTGAACAGGAGCCCTCCTTACTCGGTGATGTCGTTGGGGTCCAGGCCGCAGTTGATGTCGCTATGGCGTATCTTCGGCAGGACATGGCCGATCAGGGTACTGATCAAAGCTACCTGCCTATGCACGAGGAGGCCGAGCGTCGGCTGCTCACTTACCTTGCTGATCCACAGTGGAGCGTCAGTGTTCCAGTGTGCTACGGCACGGTCCTCATAGCTTAAAGTGCTCGGGTGGGGCTGGTCGGCCCTTGCGCGCCGATTAACCCCGCCCTACACTGTAAAGGTAGGGCAAGCAGGAGTCTACCATATGCCGCTAGTAACGATCCCCGGCCTACCAGCCGGATGGAGGGTTTTGGAGCATCGTCGGTCGATAAATCATCCTCGAGATGCTGTCGTGCTGTGCGAGCGAATTGTCCATCGGGACAAAGACATGAATTTCGTCACTTGGTCCGTGAATATGATCGAGGGCGGATGCTACTGCGGAAATTACTGGGATTCGTACGAGAAAGCTCGTTCGGACTACCAGACTCGAGCCGTCAACCTCCGTTAGAAGGAATTAATCATGGGTTCCATGCGTTTTGTCTCGGCTCCACTCGATCCGAAGGTCCTGCCGAAGATCATCACATTTGACAGTTCTCCCGGCTGGGCTATCAGCCGAGCGCTGGGCAATCTCGACCCGGACAGCTACACTCCTGAGCTGAAGGAAGAGCGGGCTGGCGAAAAGGTCTTCGAAGTGAAGATGCGGACTGCATCCACCGAGTGCAATCCGGGTCCGCATCCGTTGCGGAAAGTCGGTTCCATCTTCTGGACTCAGCCGACATTTTAGAGCAATCTTTGCTTGCACGTTGAGAATAAAGGGTGTATTCTCAGAATAGCAACAAGCAGTAGGAGGCTACCCCAATGAGTGAAAGATCCACAAAGGCGCTGGATCGTGTTAAGCGCCTGATCCGTGAACTCCAAAAGAAGACGGAGGACAACGGGTGCTCAGAACACGAGGCAATGGCAGCAGCCCAGAAGATGGGTCAGCTCCTGGAGGATTACCAGCTCAATATTGATGAGGTGGGTATCCGCGAGGATGCTAGCCAGTGCCGCAAGAACGAGGTGTATGCACAGGATCAGTTCGCTGGTACGCTTATCAGCGGAATCAAGGCATTCTGCGGCATCATCGCGTACCAAGAGTCGGGTACGGGCCACGGCATGAAGTATGTGCTGTTCGGTACGCCTCACGACCTTGAGATCGCCTTGTACTTGTATGAGGTGTGTGCCGAGGCTATGGACCACGACTGGGTCAACTACATGAACGAGCATGGCTATTCCATGAAGAAGCGTGCTTCGTTCCGTATGGGCTTTGCGGGTCGTGTGTATGACCGACTCCGGCAGATGAAGGCAGAGCGCGATGCGCGCAACGCTTCCACAAGCCGAGCGCTGGTGGTGCTCAAGGACCAGCTGGTCAAGGCTGAGTGGGCCAAGCAGGGTGTCAAGCTGGTTAAGTCTCGCGGCACCGTGGCTGCTGATTCCCATGCTTATGGGCATGGTCATGCGGCCGGAGGCAGGGTGAACCTGAACAATCCGCTTGGTGGGGGAGGTCCGGGTAATGACCGACTTAGTTAAGTATCATCCCACCACAGTTCGCAAGATGCTTTCGTCGTATGGGACCGATGTGACTGACGCTATTCAGCGGGGTCCCTGCGACTACATCTGGCTGATGGCGATGGTGGCTGCTGAAGAGTCGGGGCTGGAAGGGGCAGCCTCGTCTCTGGTGTATGTCCGGGACTATGAGACAGAAGTATTCTTCTTCTCGCTGGACGTCTCTAACGAGCATATGATGACTAGGCGCTTCATATACAATGGAGAGGACTTCTACATTCGCTCGGAGCGTGTGGAACCTGAGGGAGAAGAGCCTCGGTGGGAGAAGTTTCCGGTGGAGGGTGATGGTCTTACTGGACCACGTCGGGAGGAGATTATGCTCTGCTTCAAGGAGCTCTGTGAGGCGCAGATTACTTTCTTAACGCCGACCGGGATGCCGAGCAAATAACGCTTGCGGCCGGACGAAAGTGGGTGTATTCTCAGAATAGCAGCACAAACAAGGAGATTACCACCATGTCCATTTCCGCGAACACCCGCCCGCTCGTAGCCCGCTACAAGCACGACTGTCGTCAGTGCAATCTCATTGGACAGCTTCTGCACGAGGATATCTACTATTGCACCAATGAGGGATCCTTGATCCTTCGTGATGGCGATGCTGGAGGGGAGTATGCTTCCTTCCCGGTGGAGGTCGCTCGTCTTGTCGCTAAAGGGCAGCAGGACATGAGCTATCCGTGGCTCGTTGCAGTTACGCTCTTTGATCATGCGCAAGCGACCGACGAGCAGGTTCTAGTTTATAGAGGAGAAGTAGGATGAAGACTCGCATCACACTCTTTGATGAGACAGAAGGAAGACGCTCAGTGCTGGATATCACTGAGTTCTCGGATCATCTCTCGGACATGAGGAAGACTCGTAATCACATCATGCGATATCTGGGTCAGCAGGTATCTGCGATGCTCCGTGACGGCCGGGAGGTGGAGGCATTTATTGTGGAGCGCGAGCTAAAGTAGCTTGTGTGCGGATTGGTTTGACCGTAAGCTGGTTATACCAAGCAGCAAAGGACTCCACACTATGCAGTTAGTTTATATTGATGATCTACCAGTCGCGCTGGCCCAATATATGGATCCAGACGCCGAGCTCGGTACGGATGGCAAGTACCAAGGCGTGTTCGGCGAGGAAATTGAGGTGTACATAAGGTTGCTCACCGAGGAGCTCGCCAAGGTACCCCAAGTCACGCAAGTGTTGTTTTGGGATGATCAGGAGGGCGGGGATCCGGAGCTCAACTTGTACCCCGATCTGTACGAAAAGCGGGAGCTCGTGCCCACGCCGGGGCGCGACAAGGGCGTGTTTATGGGCACAGATCAGTGCGAGGGCGCTACCTTTAACGCCAAGGGCGACTCGTACTACGGGGCTACGTTCTATCAGCGTAAGTGGCATCCAGTCGGCCAATTCGTCATCTCGTTGTGGTTTGGTGGCAGTCCACTCAACAGCGCGGGCGGGTTCTCCGTAATACCGGTCGCGTAGGGATTTGTCCGGCCGGAGCAAATAACGCTTGCGGCCGGACAATTACCCGGCTAGAACATAAGGGCAACAACAAGCAAGGAGATTACCACATGCCTCGTCCTATCGATATGCTCTGCCCACCCGATTGGAACCTTGAGTCCAAGGGTGCCACCACCACCGTCACGCGCCGCAGCGTGTTCACCCGGGAGCTCAACACCATGGAGATCCCCACCACCTACGAGCGGATTGAGGCTTGGCTGCACGGCGGCACGGTCATTCAAAACGCCCTGCCCGAGCTGAATGTGGACCAGCGCGAGTTCCTCATGTCGGGTGCCACGCCCGAAGAGTGGGAGGCGATGTTCGGATGATGGACTTCTGGAAGCTGGTGTGGGCCATTGTCGTGGCCCATTTCATCACTGCACTGATCTCAGTCGTGTTGTGGTTCTTTCTCTTCCAGATTGTCTTTGCTGACCACGAGACTGACTATGAAAGAAGGGTTCGGGAACTTCGGGAAATGGGAAGGTCTTCCCAGTTATACGGTCAGTAGCTGGAGCAATCTACCCTTGCAGCGCGACAGGTGCGACTGTACGCTGCAAGGGTAGCAAGCAAAGGAAATCTACCATGCGTAATCTTAAGTGGCAGCCTCGTATGGATCGTGTCTACGCAAAGGGCCATCTGCGCCCTCGCCGCAAGGGTGAGCGCAAGCATCCCTACGAGCAGTTCCCCGACTTCCCCAATCAAAAGGGTAAAACGGGCGAGTTTGAGCTCAAGCCCAACAATATCGTCCGGGTCAAGTTTTTGGGCATGTTCCGTGGCTATTCGTCATGGGGCCAGCCTGTCTGGTATCGTGCCTTCCAGGTCATGCTGGTAGGTGGCAAGATCGTTGCGGGGTACAGCAACAACGGGGACGGGTATGTACTCTGCCTCAATACGCAGTACGTCGCAGCATAGGAAAGTCCCCGGCTGGGTGTGAGGTAGACACACTCGGCTGTGGGCCATTCGGGGGAGGTGTTCGTGGTAGTCCGCCTCCCCCGGATGTCTTTCATAATTTTCGCCAGAGGAGTTTAGAATGGCAGAGATCCACGAATCAACCAAGGCTCTTATGGAACAGGGCTTTTGGCAGATGCGAGCATATCAGGCTCAGGGGGACAATGAGAAGGCTGTAAAGATAGAGACAGTCTTGCTCAAAGTCTTCAAGGATACGATCGACGATAATGCTCGGCTCATGGATATTCTTAAGGATACCGAGCAAAAACTGCTTGCGCTGCGAGAACAATAGGGGTATTCTTAAAGGGTAGCAGCAAAGGAGACTACCATGCACCTCGTAGATCGGCCGGAAGTCGGTGAATCCAATGGCCTCGTCAATGGTCCGGCGTACCACGCGGATTATTCGTTCGCTCGCACTGTCGATTGGACCGAGCAGCATCTTCGCATCACGCGCTTGCGTCTGTTGAGCGATCGTGGGTTCCCAGCGTGGGATGTCTCGTACTGTCACGGTGTCCTGTGCCATACGGGCGAGCTCGTTCGTGTTAGCCTTCCGTTCTCGCAGCTTCCAAAGCGTGGATTCAAGCGCGCCATTGTGGAGCACGCCAAGCGCGACGGTTTGTACGCTCACGGGCTGGGGGTGCTCAGTAACATAAGCACTCTGTGCTGAGCAATCCACTATTGCGCGTAGACTCTGGCGACTGCATACTGTAAGGGTAGGCAGCAAAAGGATTACCACAATGGTCGGCCAAACCGTCTCGTTCTTTGAGTACACCCGCAACGGTCTCACGCTCCTGCGGGGCGTAGTCCAAAGCGAATTCCGCGAGCCTCCGTGCGAAGATCCGTACGAGCGGCTCAACTATGTTGTCCGTACCCCTACCGGGGAGGTCTTCACTCCGTACGCCGCCGATTGTCGTCCGGTCAAGTAAGGATTACCACAATGTTCCATGGTGCAAAGATCATCCGCCCTACCGAATCCGGTACCTACCTGTACAAGGATAAGGACCATCAGCAGGAGTGTATCCGTCGCGTGGCCCGTCAGGAGCCCGAGACCAAGATTATTGCGTTCTCGTCTCCGGTCGCTCCGGCCGGTGCAGTCAAGTGCTTCATCGCATAGGGAGTAATCCATTCCATCCATCCGTGGAGCAATCCACTATTGCCAAGTGATTCAGGCGACCCTATACTGTAAGGGTAGCAAGCAAAAAGGATTACCACATGCGCTCTGTTCTCATTAACCTGTCTGTGTTCTTTGGTGCCGTAGCCCTCGCTCTCGGGTGGGCTGGGCTGATCTGTCTTAACAGTGGCGAACCGGACTTCACCGAGCAGTTTTGGTTCTTTGGGCTAGTGGCCCTGCTCGCGTCCCATGCGTTCGTCATTGGTTACGCGGTTATCTACAAGGAGGATTCACATGCGTAATGGTCTTGCCGCTTTTTCTATCGTTGCCGCCGCTGCTCTCTCGTTCGGGCTAGGGAGTGAGTATGGTATAGACCTTACGCCTGTGGGACAGGAGCGCAGCCTAGACGTCACAAAGATGCACGTCATAGGACAGGGCTGTGGTGAGACCCCAGAGCAGAAGAAGCGCATCTATGTCGCTCTGGAGGAGGATGATCTCCCAGGACCTCTGTGCGATATCGTGTTCGAGCTCGCAGAAAGGGACTATAAATAGCTTGCGCCGCGATTAGCATGGTAGTATCTTAAGAATGTAGCAAGCAGGAGACTACCATGCTTATTTGGAAGGAAGAGTTGCAGAGTCATATGGAGTTTAGGCTCCTCTCGTATTCTGCCGAGGCGAGCGAACTGGGCATTCGTCCTGGGGAGCAGTGGCCTATGGAGGTGCAGGTGCCGGGTCTCGGGAACGGTCATAAGTTTATTGCCCGACGGGACATTGTTACGCCTTCCGGCGATTTTGGCGGTCGTGTGTTCACGCAGAGCCTCGGTTGCTTGACTCTTACCATATTTAACGACTAAATGGTCGCTTGACCGGCTCGTCTCGCCAGATGACTTGATGCGATCGTGTAGCTCTAGATCTGCGCTCTTCTCTCTCAAGACGAGCCGACTACGGACGTAAACGCCAAGATTTGAGCAGCGACCACGGACGTAAACGCAGAGTAGAGCTGGTGGCTTTTGCGGACTCGGCCCACCGCAAACGAGTGTACTACCTGCCTAACACACCGCCAACCCGCCAACCGCCGCTGTGTTACTTAGCTAAGGCACCACCAGGGGCACGCGCCAACCCGCCCGCGCCGCCAAAATTGCCGCCCGCCAACCCGCCACGGCAACCGCCAGGGGTTAGCGCCAATTTTGCCGCCCTATATATACGCCGCAATTTATTTTGCGCCTAACCGCATTATTTTGTTGCAATGGCAAAAACCCGCGCCTAATAAGGTGCCACGGCAACGGCACTACCGCCAACCGCCGCAACACAAGGGTTTGTTTATTTATGGCTACCACCAAAAAAACCGCCGCCGCCACCGCCGCCAAGGTTGCTAACATTGCCCGCGCCGCTAGCGCCATTAACCGCCACGGCCTAACCGCCGCCGCCCGCCTTAGCGCCGCTACTGGCGTTAGCGCCGCCAGCGCCAACCGCTACGCCAAGGGCGCGGTTAACGTACCCGCCACGGTTAACGCCCTTAGCGCCACGTTTGCCGCTACCACGTTTAGCCTAACCGCCTTGGGCAAGGCGGCGGTTAGCGCCAACGGTTGCATAGGCAACAAGGGTCAGCCTACTGTTATGGGCTTAACCGCTTGCGGCCTTGCTAATGCGGGCGGCACCGCCACGGGCGCACAAGTGGCCGCCGCTATACTTGGCAACCCTGCCCTAGTTACCGCCATGCTAGGCACAAAGGCGGGCGGGCACCATGTTATTGCCACCGCCGCCCTAGCCGCCCGTTGGGTACAAGGGTACGTTAACGGGCTTTGCCGCCCGCAACATGGGCTAGCAACCCGCGCCTAACGGCAAGGGGCTAGGCTAACCGCCTAGCCCCTACTACCCGCCACTGTATTATAAAGGTAACACACCATGTACGCGCCTACCACCTGCCAACCCGCCGCCATGCCGCGCCGCGCCGCCTACCTAACCGCCGCCCTTTACCACTATGCGCCCGCGCCCTATGCGCCGCGCCGCTATGGCAAGGCGGTTAGCATGGCCGCGCAACTGGCAAACTATAGCCCCAAATTGCGCGCCGCCTACCTTGCCCGCCAATGGGCGCGCATTGCCAACGGGCAAAAGCCAAACTGGCCAAAGCGCCCATAGCCGCCCGCCAGGGCCAGCCGCCAAGCGGGCGCTACCCAAGTACCGGGTAGCGCCCGCTTTGCGCTGTAGGGTGCCCCTATGGCCGCCTAAATGCCATGCCGCCTATGGTACCGCCCTATAGGGTACCACCCGCCCCCACCCGGCGCCTCAGTGACTGCAACACAAAATTCTTCGAAAATTCTCAGATTTACTTGTCAATCCTCTCATCTCATGCTACACTCACCCCATGCGAATCCTCATATCTTGTGAGTTCTCCGGCATAGTACGCGACGCCTTCATCCGCCGCTCTGAGACGAACAACCTTAACCACGAAATAATCTCCTGCGACCTCCTACCCTCAGAATCCTCATTCGGCCCACATCTCCAGACCGACGTCCTAGGACTACTCGACAACGGCTGGGACCTCATGATCGCCTTCCCACCATGCACCTACCTCGCGAGATCAGGTATCCACCGAAACCGTGACTTCCCATCCCGAGAGCAAAAGACCAGAGACGCAGCCACCTTCTTTAAGCGACTCTGGAACGCCCCCATCCCGAGAATCTGTATAGAGAACCCACCGGGAGTCATTCACAAGCTCACAGGAGTCCCGGTGCATCAAACAGTGCATCCTTGGCAGTTCGGCGACCCAATCTCTAAAACTGTCTGCCTACGGCTCAAAGGCCTCAAGCCGCTACGTCACCGCAAGTATGTCCCGCCTCCCTACACTTCCGCCAATGATCATCCAGCTAGCTATGATCGAGCACAGAACCGCAGTCGCTTCTTCCCCGGCATCGCAGCGGCTATGGCCGAGCAATGGGGCTCGTACGACTAAACGCCACTTGCCTCATGAGCTAGTTCCTGCTACACTCAGTTTACGATGAGGACCACGGCTGAATCGTCCCATGACGATTCACGCCCGAAGAAGGACACCCTCTCTTGGCCGATCCCACTGCCGCCGCCTATGCAAGGATCAACTCCGGAACCTCAAGGAGTCACACTCCCTACACGATCTTAGCCCCCGGCCTGAACGACATCGTCCCCAACCCATCCTACTCACAACGGTTTGATGCTTGGGCAACTCTCAGGGATTGTTACGACGGCGAGAAGGTGATCAAGGAGGCTGGTGAGCAATACCTTCCAAAATTATCTGCTCACAGCCCCGACGAGTACAAGACGTATAAGCATCGGGCTTATTTCTACAACGCCGTCAGGCGCACACATCGCGGCCTTCACGGATCCTTATTCCGCAAGCCTGTGGAGTTCAGCATCCCGGCAGGGATGGGAGCTAAGCTGAACATCTGCAATATCACGCAGGACGGGCAGTCCTTTCAAGCGTTTATGCGGATCCTTGGGCATGAGCTGTTGCTCACAGGTCGATTCGGCATCCTGGCCGACTTCAAGGCCGATCAGGCGAATAGCCCCTACTTAGCCGGATATCTCGCGGAAAACATCTACGCTTGGCGGCTCAAGACGTTTGAGGACCGGGAAATCGTCGATCGTGTAGTACTCCTTGAGTCCGAGGTGGTTCCCACCGAGTATGGTGCTACGACACAGTTACTCATACGTGTCCTCCGGCTGGACCCATCCTCCAATGGCTCAGGCAAGATGGTCTACAGCCAGACCATCATTCGGCCGAACCCCACCGATCCTAAGAGTACGCCCACGCGTCAGAACATCGCGGTCAACATTCGCGGCAGGACTCTGGACTATATCCCGTTCGTGTTCTTCAATGCGATGGATCTGCGGGCAGAGTGTGGGCCACCGCCTCTCGAGGACATCGCAAGCATAAACGTCAGCCACTTCCAGTCCACCGCTCACTTGGAGCATGGTCGCTTCTATGCGGGGATGCCCACCTATGTCACGGCGGGATCTGGAGCGAACAAGCTGCCCGGACTTCCCGAGGGGCTCACCAATACGAATCCGCTAACGGTCGGGCCATCTTTTGTTTGGGAGCTAGAGGAAAATGCTAAAGCGTGGCTGCTTGAGTTCACTGGTCACGGGCTTACCTTCCTTGAGAATGCGGTCGATTCCAAACAGTTACAGATGCAGTCCCTCGGAGGTCGACTCATCAGTTCAACCCGTCGTGCAGCCGCTATGTCCGACGAAGCGTGGCAACTCCTAGAGACTGGTGACGAAGCCACCCTGATGGATGTCGCTCAGGTATGTGACGAGGGCGTTACGAAGGCGCTTGCATATCTGGGCGACATCCTAGGGGAGATTCCTGCTGACAGTGTCCATGTCCCGAGCAAGCACAAGATCCTTGTAGAGTTCAACAAGGAGTTTGTCCGTTCGGAACTCACCGCTCGCGAGCTAAGAGCTCTCCAGGCTCTGGCCGAGCGTGGTCATATCCCGAACGACGTTATGTACTACGCGCTTCGTGAGGTTGGCGTCATACCGATTGAGTACAGCTTGGATGACTTCACAGCTCTGCTCAAGAAGGACGAGCAGAAATGGAAGCCACCTCCGCTGCCGGGAACGCCGGGAGGGCCAGAGCTGCCGCCTACGACGAATCCTCCTAGCGGTACTACAGGAAATCCTGGTCCGGGAGTCCGACCACAGACCGCACCACGACCAGTTCTATCAGTTCCGCCGAAAGAGTAACTTCCTACGGCCTATACTCTCATATCAACCCAAAGGAAGTAGAAATGGCAAAGAAAGCCCTACCCAAGTCAGCTTCTGAAGCTGCTCCGCCGGAAGATGTCAAGACCGACCCGAATACCCCGATGTCAGAGGTTGCTACTCCTGTCGGCACACCGCTGGATCCTGCATTCTTTGAAGCAGGTGCTCCCCCGGTTCCAACTCAGCTTTGCGCGTATGAATATACGCATACGGTCTGTGGGACTGAGGGTGCTATGGATAATCGTACCTACTATCTCTGGTATTGTTATCCATGGCTGGTGACCGGTCTGTTCTGCACGAAGTGCAACGCGGCCATCAGAATCGGTGAAGACGGTGAGATGGAATGGTCAGACGGCTCGGGCAAGTGCATCCTGCCGGATGACGTTCCTATGACGTCGGTTCCTGTGCCTGATTCGATCGGGTTCTTCAATCAGCTGAATCCGCTATGGCCGAGTCCTGGCGAACATCCTCCTGAAGGAGAGCCAGTAGTTGCTCCAGCAGGAGCTACGACGCAGACCAAGGTGGAAGATCCGGCCAAAGCTCAGGCTCAGGATGAACTCGCCAAGGCAGAAGCCGACAAGAAGTAGGCCCACTCAAGCAATAAGGAAGTAGACAATGTACAGGACGAAAATTAAGCACAAGACCTGTGGTAGCGAACTGCGTATGGACCAGGACTTGGAGAACAGGTTCTACTCGCGGCCTCACGTGGTCACGGTCATCTATTGCCCAGTCTGCGATCTCGCGGTTCGGGTTGGCCCGAACAGCCTTATCATCTGGGCCGATTCTGGTGCGCCTGTGGAGCCGGGTCATCCCGACAACACGCTGCCCGAGAACGAGGTTCCTCCCGGTGAGGTGGACAACACCTTGCCTGAGGCCGGAGTTCCCGATCAGGGTCTGCCAATTGAAGGAGGCGGTGAAGTGGACAACTCGCTCCCAGACGTTCAGCCTGGAGTAGACAACGAGCTTCCAGGCGAGCAGCCTGAGGTAGACAACGAGCTTCCAGGCGAGCAGCCTGAGGTAGACAACGAGCTGCCAGAAGGAGGCGGAGATGCCAGCACCAAGCCAATCGACCCAGATGCTCCGGCACCGGACAATACTCTCCCCGAGGGCGAAACTCCAGTTGATCCGGGATATGGCGTTGAAGGAGGCTCTGGAAACAAGCCGGATAACAGCCTCCCTGGAACGCCGACTACGAAGCCGATCGACCCAGACGCTCCAAAACCTGACAATGAACTTCCTGGAGGAGGTGAACCGTCTGAACCTGACTCTGGAGGCGGCTCTGGTGGATCTCCAGACCAGAGCCTCCCAGGCCAAGGACCTCGTCCAGACAACAGTCTCCCAGGTCAAGGCGGCAAGCCCGGAGAACGGGACGTAGATCTTGATGTCCATATTGATCGGGATGGTGAAGGCAGTGGCGACAAGCCGAAGCCGAAGCCAAAGCGCCGCTAATCGGTGTTACTCAACGGGGGCGGGGAGTCACAAGCTCCTCGCCCTTGGAGTTAGTACGATGCCCCTGAAGAAAGGTAGTTCAAAGAAGGCTATAAGTGCGAATATCCGCACTCTTCGGCATGAGGGTAAGCCCCAGAAGCAAGCGATCGCAATCGCTATGTCTAAGGCCGGGAAATCCCGTAAACGCGGGAGAAAGAAATGAAGTACATGACCCAGCGCAACGCGACGAAGCTAGTGTACGCCATTGGTCTCACGATCGTTGGCTTGGTTCTCATCTATTTAGTTACTCAGTAGTGTAAATAGGCACTTGTCAGGCTTTAGCCAGCGTGTTACTCTCTCCTTGTCCATGGAGGGTCTGTGGATCTTGACCGGCGGGGTCGGTCACGCTGGAGACTGATATGCCTGAATTGATCTTTGATGCTCAGGACGCTGTTCCTGAACCAATCCGCTCCATCGCAGTTGAGAAAGAAGGCAAGTGGGTCGCGAATGTCGTGCCCAAGGCCGAGCTGGACGACTTCCGCAATCGGAACGTTGAGCTCTCTCGCGAGCGCGATGCAGCCACCGGAATTTTCGGTCGGCTAACCCCTCTCGGTTTTGATCCTGCGAAGGTGGACGAGTTCGTCACTGGTTACAGTGAGCTTCGGGACATCAAGCAGCAGGTGGACGACGGGAAGCTCGTCGCTGACACTTCTCTCGCTGAAGCCATTGAGGCCAAGACCGGCGAGATGAAGAAGGGTTACGAAACTCAGATCGGCGGCTTGCAGAATGAGGTCGCAACCTACAAGGGTGAGAACGAGAAGCTGACCAATCGGCTGAATCGTTCCATCATTGATCAACAGGTGATGCAAGCCATCAACGATCCGAAGAGCGGTGCATTGCCGGAAGCCACTCGTCAGATTCTGCGCGAAGCGCATGACACCTTCCAGATCGGTGAGAACGAAGCTCTTATCCCGATGGACAATAACGGCCATGTGATTTATGGTGGCGACGGTGCTACACCGATGACTCCAGTGGAATGGCTGAAGAAGCTGGCTGAAACGAGCCCGTTCTTCTTCAAGGGTTCGCAGGGTGGTGGAGCTGGCGGTGGTCAGGGTCCGGGAAGCGGGCCACTCACTGCGGCGCAGATTGCGGCTATGTCGCCTGAAGAGAGGATGACCTATGGACGTGAACACGGGATGACAGGAAGTTAGACTGAGGATGGGGTCGTAGATCCTCGTCCTGCGGCCCCAACTTCATAGAAGGCGGTAGCCAGTGTCGGCGGAAAATTTCGTCGTCGGTAATCCTAAGGGCAACAACGTAGATCTCGTGATCACGTTCGTTGCCCGAGATGGTACTCGCAAGAAGTTTAAGACTCTTAGGCCGGGAGAGGCGTGTCGCTGTGACAAAAGAGAAGTCTTAGTTACTGAAGCGCCGCGCCCTCCTCGCCTCACAATGCAAAGTGATGGTAGTTTTGTCGCAGACCGGTCGAAAGGACCGAGGCGTTAGGGCAATGAGTGATGAGGAACGAGCGGCGGGCGTGCATTGGGATCGCGACTATTATCCTGGTAGTTTTCTTTCTGGCCCTATACGGCCTCACTATGGGGTCTCAGGATGTTATGGCACCCTAGTACCCACGCGGGCGCGCGAGAGGTCTCATGAACGTTACAGGCGTTCTAGGAAAGCTGTGAAGGCTAGCAGGTACCCGCCACGGCCAAGGCCAGAGATCTGTTCCCAGTCTCCAATTATTTTGCCACGTCACTTGTCAAACTTCAGAGGCGGGTGTATGGAGGGAGGGTGGGCCTCTTCATGGAGGTTTGCTTCCGCGGCTCGGCCGTGACAGACGAGGAATTTAGCCATGCCGATGACTCTGGTAGAAGCCGCCAAGCTTGAGACTCGCAATCTCGTACGCAGCGGTGTCATTGAACAATTTGCTCGCACCTCGGAAATTCTGCGGGTTCTCCCGTTCCAGGATATCCAGGGCAACGCGCTCGCCTATAACCGCGAAGAAGTCCTTCCGGGCGTCGCCTTCCGTGGCGTCAATGAGGGATATCCGGAAAGCGTGGGTGTCATCAACCCCGCGACCGAGACCCTGTACATCGCGGGCGGTGATCTGGACGTCGATCGGTTCATCATTCAGACGATGGGAGCCGGTGTTCGTTCAACCCACGAAAATATGAAGATCAAGGCACTCGCCCAAGCATGGACTACCAAGTTCATTAAGGGCGATACTACGATTCAGCCACGCGAGTTCGACGGCCTCCAGGCCCGACTCACTGGCTACAACCTCATCCCGGCGGGCAGCACGTCCGGCGGCGACCCTCTCAAGCTTGAGATTCTCGACGAGGCCATTGATCGGGTGACTAACCCGACCCATATCCTCATGAGTCGCGCCCTACGTCGCAAGTTCAAAGGTGCGCGGAACAATCCAGCAGTCGCCGGCTCTATCACTCTCGACAAGGACGATTTCGGTCGGCCGGTTGACGTGTACAACGGGCTTCCACTTCTCACCACTTACGGTGATGCCGTATCGCCCGATCCGCTCGGTTTCAATGAAGCCGGTCCTGGTGGCGGAAGCACTTCCACTTCGCTCTATGTTCTCAGCATGGGAACGGATGCAGTCTCCGGCATCCAAAATGGCGGGATGGATGTTCGCGATCTCGGGGAGCTGGACACGATGCCTCTATGGAGGACTCGCGTCGAGTGGTACTCGGGTCTCGGCATCTTCAACGGTGCCGCTGCCGTTCGTGTCTGGGGCATCTCCAATGCTCCGATCGTAGCTTAATCGGAGAGCCCGAGAGGAGATTTGATATGTCCGTAAAGCGCAATCAACTAGATGCCACTATGGATGCGGCCACTCAGCTGAAAGATGCGGGTGCGGCGATTGCTAGTGGCGCAGGAACGGTCGGTGGTGCTGCTCGCGTTGTCAACGTCGGGCCAGCCATTCTCAGTGCCGTGTTCACGGTGGATATCATCGCGCAGACGATCGATGCTACGGCGGCGTACGACATTCGCCTCCAGGCTTCGTCGGATCCGTCGTTCGCCACGGACGTGACCATCGTCGCCAATGTTCAGTCGGTTCTCGTCGCTACGGGCGGTGAAGATCGTCCGGGTATTGGTCGTCGGTCGGTCCCGTTCAACAACATCGGCGAAGATGGTGCCCCGAAGGCTTATCTTCGGGTGTATCACCAGATTGCTGGTACCACGCCATCGATCAACTACGCGGCTATGATCACGCAGAACCCGCTGCCATAAGTCGGCTGGGATAAGGAGTAATAATATGAGCACTGTCCAAGAAACGCTCATTCCTGCCTCGATGGTTCCCGGCTTGGTGACGATTGAGGATGGGGAGGGCAATCGCAAGAACGTCTATCCCATTGATGCCAAGGAGCTCCTTGCATCCGGCGAGTTCACGCTCGTTGAAAATGGCGCGATCGAGGCTTCCCGCATGGCGGCGACGCCACTGCGCTCTGGCTATGCTTCGGGTATTCCGAGCGAGCAGATTATCGCCGACATCTCCGGTGTTGAAGGTCGCATCCTAGCGGCTGCAGATGAAGATGCCGCTGCCGAGGTCAAGGAAGCTGGTGACAGTCCCGATGCCAATCGCGAGCCGAGTGCCGTTCCAGCGGTCGGCTACACGGCGATGCAGGATGCTTCCGGTGCCGCGAATATGCCTCCGGCCGAAGAGGGCGATAAGGTTGAGCACAAGGGCGCGGCTGCTCGTGCTCGCGGTGACGACCGTGGCGGCAAGCCGACCCAGATGCCGGCTCAGCGCACTCCTGCTTCCAGTGGAATCGGTGGTGACAAGAAGGACGACGACAAAAGGTAAGTTTTCCGCCAGCCTGCGGAGCTTGACGTCCGTCGCAGTTCCGCGCTGCGGCGGACGTTTTCTCAAGAAGGAGCTAGACGGAATGCCCACCATCCCCGGCCCTGTGGATGATGCTGGCAACATCACTGTTCCCGCTGAAGGCGGGGCGACAATCCCCATTAAGGAAATGTCTACTGATGAACCCTCTGAACAAATAGATATCTCATCGCTGCCGCTTAACTTCTATGTCGCTGGTCGCTTTGAAATAGTTCCGGGGCCAAATCCTAATGATGTTTTCGGTCGTCTTTTGGTTATCACTGAAGCGAATGCCGACATACTTTCCACTAAAGGTCATCCGTTTCAACTCCTGGATCTTACAGATCCTGACGTCCCTATCCCTCTTTGGAGTGGGACAATTCGGAGAGGTGAATGAGCGAAGTACTAGTTCTTCGCAAGCAAAGCGAAGTTACGATTATTCGCTCGGAGAAACTCACTACTAGCCATACTACAGAAGTGATCTCCGAGGTTACGTTTATTCGTACGGAGCCGGTCTCTTGCGTCTTCACCACAGTTCCTCTTACTGAGGTAGTTATTAAGAACTACCCTGTTTCTGAAGTCGTCATCATAAGAGGAAGCTTAGGCGGCGGAGTCACGAACGGGGATAAGGGTGATGTCATTGTCACCAACGCTGGTTCTCCTGAGGAGAATTGGGAGGTTCCTGAATTAGATTTTAAGGCCGACAAGACATATGTCGATTCAGAGCTCGCGGAAAAAGCAGACATCACCTATGTTGATGCAAGTCTAGCGGTCAAGGCCGACAAGACATATGTCGATTCAGAGCTCTCGGAAAAGGCAGACATCACCTACGTTGATGCTGGCCTAGCCACGAAGGTAGATACTGACGACGCTAATGCAGCGCTCGCACTCAAAGCCGATATCACCTATGTTGATGCTGAGAATGCTGAGCAGGATGCTGCTATCGCTCTCAAAGCTGATCAAGTCTACGTTGATGATGAGCTGGCTCTCAAGGCTAATCTCGTTGGGGATGACTTCACTGGCCCAGTCACTGTTCCGGATGAACCCTACGGCTCATCTTGGAATGATTCAACTCAGGTCCCAACCAAGAACGCCGTTTATGATCAACTTGAATCGTTGAAACTCGGTGGGTCTTCTGTTGATACTTTTGATTTTGACTTTAGCACTAATACGGAGGAGCCTCCGAATTCTAAGCAAATTCGTCTTGATGTCACAAATGCGAGTGACGCCACTAAGATTTGGGTCTATCACCTGACTAACAATAATTTTGATCCGGCATTGATGCTAGCCTCAATTAAAGTTGGCAGTGATATTCTTTTACAGGATCAGGCTGACAGCTCTATCAACCATCGTTATAATGTCATTGATTCAGTAGAAAATAAGGGAACTTATTCCGAGATTCCGGTAGAGTGGCTGGAAGGAAGTAATTCATTTGTCAATAATCGCGACACTCTCCTAGCGATTATTCGTATTGCTGAACCGGCGATGCCCCTTACTGGAGGGGAATTCACTGGCGATATCGCTGTCCCTGATGATCCCTACGGTCCAACGTGGGATGGAAACACCGACGTCCCAACTAAGAATGCTCTCTATGATAAGATTGAAACCCTTGGAACTGGGCAAGGAACTGGTGTCACCGATGGTGATAAAGGCGACGTTGTCGTAAGTGGCGAAGGTGAAGTCTGGGAAGTCCCTGAGCTGGACAATAAGGCTGACACCACTTATGTTGATGCAGGTCTCGCTACGAAAGCTGATTATGATGATACTGTTTCGGCATTAGCGACTAAAGCGAGTATCTCGTATGTAGATATCGGTCTTGCCACGAAGGCTGATGAAGCTCAGGTAGAAGCAGATCTAGCTGAAAAAGCAGATATCACCTATGTTGATGCAAGTCTAGCGGTTAAGGCTGATAAGAATTATGTAGATTCTGAACTAGCCGAAAAAGCCGACCTCACCTATGTTGATGCTAGTTTAGCTTCTAAAGCTGATATTGCTTATGTTGATGCTGGTTTGGCGACGAAGGCTGATCAGGAAGATTTAGACGCTAAGGCTGATGCAGCAGATCTTGATAATTATATGCCGAAGACCGGTGGTCAATTCACTGGTGATATTTACGTTCCCGATGAAGCCTATGGCCCTGCTTGGAATGAGAATTTTGACGTCCCGACTAAGAATGCTCTTTACGACAAGATTGAAACCATTGAATCTGGTGTTGGTGGTATTGTCGGTATCACTGATGGTGATAAGGGTGATGTTGTTGTTTCCGGAAATGGAGAAGTCTGGGAGGTTCCTGAGCTAGATACAAAAGCCAATGTCGAGGATCTAGATGCTAAAGCTGATAAATCATATGTGGCGACGCAATTAGCTGAAAAGGCTGATCTTGCTTATGTTGACTCGGAGCTAGCTGAGAAAGCTGACACCACTTATGTAGATACTGAACTCGCCGGAAAAGCTGATATCACATATGTTGACTCGGAGCTAGCTGAGAAAGCGGATATCACATATGTTGACTCAGAGCTAGCTGAGAAAGCTTCTACTGCGGACTTGACACTTAAGGCAGACATTACTTATGTAGATACTGAACTAGCTGAGAAAGCTGACATCATCTATGTTGATTCAGAGCTAGCTGAGAAAGCTGACACCACTTATGTAGATACCGAACTCGCCGGAAAGGCCGATCTAGCAGCTCTAGATGAAAAGGCTGATCTTGCTTATGTTGATGCTAGTTTGGCATCTAAGGCAGATGTCTCCTATGTTGATGCGGAATTAGCAACAAAAGCTGACCTAGATGATCTTGCCGATTATGCTGCTACTGGCGATGTTAATGCAGCTCTTGCTCTCAAAGCCGACACTATCTATGTTGATACTGAGCTGACTAAGAAAGCTGATCTTATTTATACGAACGAGCAGCTAGCCCAGAAAGCTAACACGGCTTATGTCGATTCAAAGTTAGTGCTCAAGGCAGATATATCGTATGTTGAATCTGAACTAGCGACAAAAGCTGAGACAGCAGACGTCAATGCGGCTTTGGATCTCAAGGCTGATGAAGCGACTGTTAATGCCGAGTTGGCTGGTAAAGCCAATACGAGTGATGTTAATGCTGCTCTCGCACTAAAAGCAGATGTAGATGATCTTGACGATAAAGCCAATATCACCGGAGATGACTTCCTCGGTCCTGTCACTGTTCCTGATGAACCTTATGGCCCGAGCTGGGACGATTCTACTCAGATACCGACCAAGGGTGCTCTCTATGATAAACTCCAAGCGATTGAAGCTGGGAGTCATATCCCTGATGGTGACAAGGGTGATGTCGTCGTATCGGATGGCGGCACAGTCTGGCTAGTTCCTGATCTCGCACTCAAGGCAGATGCTGCTCAGGTTCAGGCTGCGTTGGATCTCAAGGCTGATGAGGCAGACCTTGCTCTTAAAGCCGATATCACTTATGTTGACGTTGGACTTTCAGCTAAGGCAGATCAAACTTATGTAGATAATGAGCTAGTACTCAAAGCAGATCAGATCTATGTTGATGATCAGCTAGCTGATAAAGCTAACATCACTGATGTGCAAACTGCTCTCGCAGGGAAAGCAGATGCTACTGATCTCAGTGCAGGATTAAACCTCAAAGCTAACCTCGCTGGAGGCAATGTCTTCACAGGTATCCAGCAGTTTCAAGATCAGGCAGCAGTCCCGTATGAAATTTTCGGACCGACTTGGGATGGTGTGAATACCCTACCGACTAAAGCTGCTCTTTATACTAAATTCCTTTCTGTAGAACAAGCTATTCTCGGAGCACTTGTTTATCAAACGGTATGGGATGCTTCTACCAATACTCCGCCAATCCCAGATGCCGAGCCAGAGAATAAAGGCTGGTATTATAAAGTCAGTGTCGCTGGCTCTACCGATATAGATGGTATCACCGATTGGCAAGTTGGTGATTGGATTGTTAGTAACGGTGCGACTTGGGACAAGATTGATAACGCGGAAACTGTTTCTAGTGTTAATGGTAAGATTGGTGCAGTTGTCATTTCCAAGGATGACGTTGGCTTAGGGAATGCTGATAATACTTCTGATTCTGCGAAACCAATTAGTGTTGATACTCAGGCGGCGCTGGATCTTAAAGCCCCGCTTGTTCACACTCATGTTATTGCTGATACTGTAGGGTTACAGACTTCTCTTGATGCAAAGGCTCCAGTTTCTCACACCCATGGAATAAGTCAAGTCGTAGGCTTGCAGACAGAACTAGACGGTAAGGCTCCGCTAGTTCACACTCACGTTATTGCCGATACTACAGGACTTCAAGCTGCGTTGGACGGTAAGGCTTTACTTGTTCACACCCATAATATGTCTGACGTCATTGGTCTTGAGGATCAGCTCGCAGACATTCGCGCGGATATGGGTGGGTATCAACCCGCAGGATCTTATGCCCCACTAGTTCATACTCATGCTCTTGCAGATGTGAATGGTCTTGAGGATGAGCTTGATAATAAAGCTCCGCTGGTTCACACTCACGTTATCGCTGATACCACAGGACTTCAAATTGCTCTAGATGGTAAGCAGCCACTAGGTTCTTATGCTCCGCTAGTTCACACTCATGTTATTTCAGATGTGTCTGGCTTAGATGATATACTTAACAATAAGGCTCCATTAGTTCACGTCCACCCAATTAGTGACATCACTAATCTGCAGACTACCCTTGATGGAAAACAGCCTGTTGGAAATTATTCGCTAGTCGGGCACGTTCACCCCATCACAGAAATTACTGGACTTCAGGCTGCGCTTGATAGTAAGCAACCCGCAGGATCCTATGCGCCTCTGGTTCATACTCATGTGATTGCCGATGTAACGAATTTACAAACTTCGTTGGATTCAAAGCTGGACGATAGTCAGGCTGGGACATTTGGCTTGGCTCTTCTCGGGTCGGCTAATATGGCAGCAGCGAAGACCACTTTGTCATATACCAAGGCGGATATTGGTTTAATCAATGTAGATAATACGAGTGATCTTAATAAGCCTGTTTCAATTGCGACTCAGCTTGAATTGGATGGCAAGGCTAGTGTAACTCACTCTCATGTCGCGGACGATGTGGAAGGTCTGGTAGATGCTCTCATTGCAAAGCTGGATGATAGCCAGCTAGGTCAACCATATGGAGTTGCTTCTCTTGGTCCAGATGGAAAGGTACCAACGGAACAGCTTCCGGCTCCGTCAGTAGCAGGAGTCACTAGCTTTAATTCTCGTATAGGTGCCGTATCTCTTCTCAGTGGAGATGTGATTACTGCGCTAGCTTATACTCCAGCGAGTGATGCACTCTTTAACAACACAGTCAAAGGTCTTACTCCTCCCAGTGGTGGCGGAACTACTGCATTCCTTCGTGCTGATGGAAACTGGGCTGTCCCTCCAGGTGGAACTGGCGGCGGCGGCGATGCTATCTGGGGTTCTATCACTGGTACTCTTACCGATCAAGCGGATCTTGTTAATGCCTTGAATGCCAAGCTAGATCTCACTGGCGGAACTTTGACTGGTGACCTCACCATCAGTAAAGCTCTGCCGAATATCATTATTAATCCGACTTCAGGGAATGCTTTCTTCAATCTTCGTGCGACCAATGGTGGTAATGATGGATTGAATCTTGTGGCTTCTGCGGCATCAGGAGTCTTCTTCCGATCAGATAGTACCACGTTCTCCAACAGGGCGAATAGCACACAGTATATGACTCTGGGTGCGGCTGGTTTGAATGTGGTCACTGGCAATCTTTCAGTCGCTGGGGTAAATGTCTCACTCGTCGGTCATACTCATGTGATCGCAGATGTGACCGGTCTCCAGACTGCACTTGACGGGAAGCAGGCTGCGGGGAGTTATGCTCCTCTGGTTCATACTCACATAATTGCAGATGTGACCGGTCTCCAAAGCGGACTGAATTCCAAAGCTAATCTCGCTGGAGGTAATACCTTCACAGGCGACCAGACTGTTCGTACGTCTGACCCAGCCATTAATCTATGGGGCGATGGCTTCACTACTAACCTTAATTTCCGCAACACTTATTCCAGTGTCGATTATCTTGTCGGCACCATCACCAGCTATCTCGGAACAGGCTTGCAGGTGAACGGTTATTCGACCGTTCAGTTTCGGGCGAACAACGAGATTATTTCAATCATCAGTCCGGCCGGAATGCAAATGCAACCGGGCAAGACTTTACTTGTCAATGACGAAGCCTATGGTGCGAGTTGGGATGGTAGCCTTGATGTCCCAGCAAAGAATGCGGTTTATGACAAGATTGAATTGATATCTACCGCTCTTGCTGGTAAAGCATCACTAGTCCACACTCACGTGATTGCAGATGTCACAGGACTCCAGACTGCTTTGGATGGGAAGCAAGCAGCGGGAAGTTATGCACCTCTGACTCATACTCATGTGATTGCGGATGTTACTAATCTACAGACTCAACTAGATGGAAAGCAGCCGGTCGGTTCGTATGCGCCTTTGGTTCATACTCATAGCATTTCAAATATCACTGGCCTTCAAACTGCATTGGATTCTAAGCAACCTGCTGGATCTTATCAGCCAGCCGGAGACTATGCTGCATCAACTCACACGCATGTAATTGATGATGTTACTGATCTTCAACCAGCACTTGATTTAAAGGCTGATACCACAGATCTTAATGCTTATTATCTCACGACCGGTGGAACGCTAACTGGTAATGTCTCCATCTCTTCGGCTAATCCGGCTGTCACTCTTAATCCTACTTCTGGAACGAGTGTTATTGATCTTCGTGGTACAGCTAGCACGAATGATGGAATGCGTCTACAGGGAGGTGTCGGGGCATTCGGGTTCATTCGTAGCGATACATTGACTTTTACTAATCGTGCTAATAGCACTACGTTCGCTACTCTGGCTTCTAGTGGATTTAATCTTGTCGCTGGTACATTATCACAGGGTGGAGTCGCTGTCAGCCTAGTCGGTCACACTCACCCGAACTTTACTAGTTCTGTAGCTGGCTTCGCTCCTGCTAGCGGTGGGAATGCGTCCCATTTCTTAAGTGCTGATGGGACTTGGAAAGCTCCTACAGTTCCAGCGGGTACAGTCGCTTGGGGAGCGGTCACAGGTACACTATCCGATCAAGCGGATCTTACTGCTGCTTTGAATGCTAAGGCAAATCTGGAGGGCGGTAATCTCTTCACTGGTGACCAGACTATCAACGCTGATTACACAGTAATTCAGAGTGCTGATGCAAGTACTCTGTATGGTATGTTCAGCGCTGATGGCTTTGAAACCCCGTTTATCTCAGCCAATGATATTTATGCCGATCGGATGGCCATCTCAGGTACTCTTGATCCAAACTACAAACTGTATATCTCTACTAACAAAGCGATTCGTTTTGGTTCTACTAGTGCGGCTTGGTCTGCCCCTCTCATCTGGGGTGAACAGGCTCCGATATCATGGGCTATCACACCGGATCTTTCTACTCTAGCTTTGGGAACCTCTAGTAACCATAACGTGAGCTTCCGTCGTGGGGGGACGGAACGACTTCTGCTTACTGATACCGGAGCGAATGTCGCTGGTACGTTGACTGTCAATGGCTCACCTGTAAGTCTTCTCAGCGATCTTGCTAATTACGTTCCTCTAACTCAGAAGGGTGCGATTGATGGCGTTGCTCCGCTGGACGGTACTGGAAAGGTCGCGTCAGCTTATCTACCGAGCTATGTTGATGATGTCATTGAAGTAGCGAATTACGCTGCTCTTCCTGTGACTGGTGAAGCAGGTAAAATCTATGTTACCCTGGACAACAACTATCAGTATCGTTGGTCTGGTTCTACTTATGTTCAACTCGGCGCTGCGGGAGGAGCAGCGGTGTGGGGTGCGATCACTGGTACGCTTTCGGCTCAGACTGATTTGAATACTGCGTTGAATTCTAAGTTTGACAAATCCGGGGGCACAGTTTCCGGCCACTTGACTCTGTCTACAACTAACCCGACATTGACCTTGCAGGGCGACGCGTCAAGTTACTATGGCGGTATCTATATCAACGGCGCAGCGTGGCAATCTAGCATCACTCCCTATGGGGGTCTTAACTTTGACACGACTGGCCTTCTCAATTTCCTGACTGATGGCGTGTCGCGGATGCATATTGCGGACACCTATATCTCTTCTCAGGTGCCTGATGTGTATGTCGGTGCGAGCAACATCGCCGGACAGACGGCTAATTTCCACCTTCGCAGCACTACTGCTGTAGCTAACCTTTACTTCAAGTCCTACAATGCTGATGGCAGCGGCGAGGCTGTTGATGGGGTCCTGTCTAGCTATCGTGGTTCAGGTCTCCAGCTTAATGGTAATTCAACAGTTGAGTTGAGAGCTAACGGTGGAACTGTTGCCACGGTTGCTCCAACGGCAATCGTCATGGCGGCAGGCAAGACTCTTCTTGTTAATGATGAAGCCTATGGGGCGAGCTGGGATGGTTCAAATGATGTTCCGACTAAGAACGCACTCTACGATAAAATCCAGACGCTAGGCGCTGGAGGTGGCGGTTCTACTTCGGATACTGCTTACGGTCCTAGTTGGGATGGGGCAACTACTGTTTCTCCTTCGCAGAACGCAGTCTATGATAAGATTGAATCTGTCATAGCTACGATCCCGGCGGCGACCTCAAGTATCGTTGGGATCACCGGGACTTTAGCCCAATTTAACACCGCGCTGACCGATGGTGATTTCGCGGTGCTCGCGGCTAACACCTTCGTAGGCGACCAGACTATCAATGCTGCGCTCACCGTCGCGTCTGGTGCCAGCACCATCGGTATTTCGCCGTCGTCAGGCACACTCAATCTCGGTAACAGCAGCGGCACTGGCCCGATTGTCGTCGGCGCGGTCAGCGGCACTGGCCTGATCACGGTTGGCCGCTCTACTCTTACACAGTCTCTTCGCTTATCCGCAGGTGCAACCTCCTCCGGCAACACCAAGACCATTGACCTCGGCACAGGTGGGTTGGCTGGCTCGACTACTGTTATCAACATCGGCTCGGCAACCAGCACGACCACGGTTACGGTTGGCGGATCACTAGTCAACATAAAGGCGCAAGGAACATCGCTGACTGCTACTGATCAAATACAGCTGAGGGAACCCGGCCTCTCCTCTGGCTATATGTTCAATATGGGTTATCTCAATGCTGTTGGAGGAAATGGCTGGCAGGGTGCTCTTGATGTGCTTCAGGGAGGCGTTGGGGGTTTCCTGACTCTTAATCCGTCTGGTGGGACGGTTGTCTCTGGAGGGCCTTTCCGTGTTCCGGATGAAGCTTATGCGGCGGCGTGGGATGGAAAGCTGGAAGTCCCTACCAAAAATGCGGTCTATGATAAAATTGAATCTGTCATCGCGACAATTCCTGCTGCACCTTCAACAGTCATTTCTAATACTATCTATGGAGCTGGCTGGAATGGCGTCACAACCATCGCTCCATCACAAAACGCCGTCTATGATGAAATGGAGCTTAGGTATCTTAAGACAGGTGGTACTCTCACTGGTAACGTAACAGTCAGTCTCGCTAATGCGGCGCTGACACTTAATCCAGTCACCGGTTCTACTGTCCTTGATCTTCGCGGAACAGCTAGCACGAATGATGGTCTGCGTTTACAGGGAATAGGAGCTGAGTGCTACTTCCAGTGTGATACGACTTCATTCAAGAACCGGGCTGGCTCAGCCAATTTCATGGTTCTCAATTCTACTAATCTGGCGATGACTGTTCCTATCACTGTGCCAGATGCAGCTTATGGTCTCGGTTGGAACGGTTCTACACAAGTGCCGACCAAGAATGCTGTCTATGACCAGATGGAGATTTTGAATACTGCGGTTGTCGCCAAAGCGAATACTACTGATCTTGCGAACTACGTTCCTAAGACATTCGCTGGTACGAATA
>Ga0137340_1000049_pt1 | contig 28377 bp, 36 predicted proteins | sample EasRivERMLT400_2_FD_102295 | JGI IMG/M metagenome (GOLD analysis project Ga0137340, IMG submission 102295) | Soil microbial communities from meander-bound floodplain in the East River, Colorado, USA - East River MetaG ERMLT400_2 | ecosystem: Environmental > Terrestrial > Soil > Floodplain ...
ATAACTTCCCAATCCGCCCCAGACGCTGTTATGTTAATAGCATCGTCTATTAGACCTAGCACTGTTCTTACTTTGTATTTAAGACTCATCGCAGACCTTCACTAAGACATCCCCATGACATGCTTTGGGCTTACAATAACATCCCAAGATCTTCCCTGTCAACTCTTTTTTCGCACGAGCCACTAAGTCAGGCTGGGAGAGAAGCCATTCGGTGTATTTTTCTATGGCCTCTTCACGGGTATCTACCACAAACTCAGCTTTAGTGGCCCTATCTTTTAGGTGAGTCCACCGATTGCCCCAAACAGAGCCACGCCCTATATAAACATCATAACACTCGTTGTGGTGTTTGTTAACAACACGAGTCACGGTAATAGTACCTTGCACACAATATCAGCCGCAGTTTCTAAGTCACTGACCCTAAAACCAGCAAATTCTGTAATAAATGGATGATCGTGAACATTACCGGAAGGTTCCATAACTAAAACCACCGGCTTATTGAACGCTCGACACCAAGCCACTTCTGCTACAGTACCTATGCTTGCCTTTTTAGCTCCCAAGAAATTGACCAGAACTAAGTCAGACGTTGTCACGTCATTGAAGTCCCTTGTCACTATAGCGCGTGACGTTGACATTGGCTGTGGATAGTCGCCGCCCAATGAAGTCTCACCCGCCAAATATTCTTTAGAACGCATTGGTGAGTAACATCGAATTTCACTGCCTGCCCTGCGTGTAATATAGTCACTAACAATGTCACGCCACTGTGTGGCACCCGCATAATCCAAACCAAAAATCGGCCCTGCCAAATAGACTTTGAACATAGTCTCCTTTAGATGTACCACTCACCATGACCGCAAACTTTACATTCTTCGCCGCCAACTCCCCCATCACACCCAATAAATTTTGAACTTGTAAGCTTATGCGAAGTATGTGCATGACACTCATCGCAATACTTTGTCTCTTCTTTGATATGTTTCCATGAATGTCCATGACGTTCGCAGTAGTTCTGAAAAGAATCATCACGGTTAATAGCATCACAGTTACATGACAGCGTGCTATGGATAGGACAAGTCTCATACCCACGATTCCAGGGGGCTGCCATACTGCACACCCCGCATGGTTCGTGGTGCCACTGCGTGGTGTATGCAGTGCTGCGCTCGTGATCTCTTATAAAGGTTGGATCGACAAACTCATCTGGCAACCGCACATAGGTTCTCCAGAACCAGTCAATTTCACCACGTAGTTTCGTAATTTCACCTTGTAACTTAGGAGCTTCACAATAACATAAGCCTAAATCACCCCAACATATACCCAACAACCTCTTAGACTCATTAAATGCTTCTTTAAGTTCTTCGAAAGTTAGTGTTCTGGTTTCGTCACTCATTGAATGTCCTTATTTGTCGTTGTCACATACACTGCAATACCCATTACCTAATTTTCTACCACACTCACAAATAGTCAGACGCTGTACCTCACGCTGGAGCCGCACCTTCTCGTTATACAACTCCTGAAATGCTTCGTCAGTTGAGCCTGTGCTCGGTGCGGCACTCTTAAATAGCTCCACCTCACGCTGCGAGGCGGCAAGTTCTGTGCGCAGCGCGGCGAAGTCGATGGCATAAGCAGCTTGCAATTGAAGCGCTATATCAACCTTGCTATCGCTTGACAACTCGCTTACTGTGTCAATCGCTGCCTCACTCGGCAACGCCAGCTCCCTATAGTGCCCCCCAGCATCACGCTTAGGGATCAAGTAGTCCTTTGGCTTAGGCTCATTCATCGTTCTCACCATCCTTCCCTTCCCACCAATGAACACAATGCGTCTTGTCCTCACGCGGAGCGCACTCAGTCTCTTCAACGCCCTCGTACCCACAGGAGCAACACTTACCGTTCTCCGGCTTAGGCTCCGAGTAGTAACCATGCTTGTCGTGCATCTTGCAGTAAGGACCAGCGACATCGTTGCAGGTACACTTAGCCTCCATCACGCGCCTCCCTTCCCTCTGTTCATCCACCTGTGCACAGAAATCACTTAGGTCACTCATCTTAAATCCACCGCCCTTTTCCAAGGAAACAACTTTTTGTAAACACCCAACGGGCTAACACCATCCAGTTTATAGTACATCTCGACATCTTCACGGAATTCATTAGCAAAATCACACTCACACCCGCATAACTCCTTATTTATCTTTAACAGCCGACATTGGCGATGCTTCTCATCCCTACAGTACCTACAAGGTAAGGTCATTGTCATCTCCTTGACATGTCAACGATCTGTGTTAGAGTGCCAGTCCCGTACACCCTACTATCCCACACAGACCCGGTGAAACACGGAAATCCTACACCGAAACAGGCTTTTTGTCAAGAAAAATCTTTTCTCTTGACATTATTGTAAAGCTGTGTTACAGTCTGTTTAAGGAGTATGGTGAAATGACAGAATTTGAAAAAACATTAAGAGAGTTATTGGAAGACAAACGTTATTCTATAACTGAGTTTTGTAAGGAAGTTGGTTTATCTCGGCAAGGTTTTTACAACCTGTGTCATGGAATAAACTTACCGACAGAAGAAACGTTGATTAAGATAAATACTTTTTTTGGAAGTGACTTTAAGTTTGATACTAAACGTAGGAGTAAACCACGTGGCTTACACATCGAAACCAACAAGCAGGCGACTGAAGCTCCTGAGATGGACGGACTTTCTGAAGTTTGAGTACTTTAAACAAGTCTTGATGGCAGTTCCAGATGACGTTAGATTTATGGGTATTGAGAGAGACATCATGAGTGCATCTCATTATGTGATACTAGAACATCCGTCGTTTGCTGAAGTAGGCGAGGGAGAGATGATACCTGAGTATATAGTGACTTTGACTAACCCAACAAAGTCTGTAAATCAATGTACCTGCGGGGCAGGTTCGGTAGGATCATCAGGACATGCGTCTTGGTGTGACGCAGCCTAAGGAGAAATATGAACGACCGACTAACCGATATTACAGTTGTATTAGATAGATCTGGTTCTATGTCTAGATTACGTCAAGATACAATTGGTGGTATTAACACATTTATTACTGATCAAAAAGCATTTGATGGTGATGCTACTTTTACACTAGTTCAATTTGATGATAAATACGAAGTTAACTACACATCTAGAAATTTAAAAGAAGTGTCTTTACTAGGAACTAATGACTTCGTTCCTAGAGGCTCTACAGCCTTATTAGACGCTATGGGCCGCACCATCAATGCAACTGGAGAGCGGTTGTCTTCCATCCCAGAAGATCAGCGACCAGGAAAGGTCATATTCGTGATCATGACTGATGGTTATGAAAATGCAAGTAAGGAGTTCAATTACGATCAAGTCAAGACTATGGTTGAGCACCAGACGGCTCAGTATAACTGGCAGTTTGTTTACTTGGGAGCTAACCAAGATGCTATTTTAGTGGGCAACTCTATCGGCATCGCCGCATCTAACAGCCTAACCTACGCAGCCTCTGGACCGGGTATTCATACAGCTCATGTGGCAGTTAACAAAAATACTCGTGCTTTTAGAAGTGGCCTGACCAAGAGTTACACATTCACAGATAATGATAGAACAGAACAAGAGGAGTTACTAAAAAATGGAGGAACTAGTAGATAAGCTACGAGAAAAAGACTTAGATAGAGCAAAACGAGAGAAATTTAGACGCAGAGCCTATAAGGTACGAGTAAGAGGCACTGTATGGTCTTTGAAGTTCTATGACGTGGCATGGTCTTTACAATGTCCTGTACTAGGTATTGACTTAGACTATTACTCAGACAAACAGTCAGACAACAGTCCAATGCTGACAATGCTGGACCCCGCAAAAGGCTATATCAAAGACAATGTGATTGTAATATCATGGCGGGCTCATAGACTGACCGCAGACGGTACTTCGCTAGAACATAGACAAATAGCGACTTTCTTAGAAAAGTACCTCTAGGGATATATACTTGCTGTGATAGACTTAAGTCAGAGAAGAAGTTCCTTCCGGTTGAAAATTATCAATTACTTTGTGGCCGACATACCAAGCGATAAGTCATTTCGCACGCGGCATTTAGACAACTGAAGGCAGGACCGAGGCCGTCGGGGAAACCTTACGGCCTTTTCTCTTTCACTTCTGAGGTTCTGGGAAACTAGACAAACACGATGGAGAGCAAGACCTCTGCACTGGCAACAGAGCAGTTCGACTGTGGCCCTCTCCAATTAGTCACTGGAGCACGCGCCAGAAGCTTTCACCTTAACGACCTTAGGTAGGTTCCCGCTAAGTGGTTGGCGACCGGATTTGAACTCCGGTGGGGGACGACAAACGTCTGGTGTTCGACTCATCATCCTACCGCCAATTTATTCCAAGGAGATACAATGATTATAACTTTGATTGTAATAGGTGTTTTGATGTGGTTGGCAATGCTTACATACCTATGCAAGAACCCTTTAAAAAGATTTTGAACGTTGTTGTGGTTATCGCCGTTGTTTTGTGGTTGCTTCAGGGTTTTGGTTTGTTAGGGCCGTTGCCGCAAACGCCGCTGTTTAACCGCTAATGACAATGACAGACGCAGTTGAAAAGATGTTAAATCAAGCACTGACTGAGACTGGTCAGTATTTTTGGTGGATCTCACCAACGTACGCCAAATCTAAAGAAGTTGTGGAAGAATTTACATCTGAACTAAACTACGACAACCTTGATTACAAATGGCGTACCAACGAGCGTACGCTTACCTTAAAGAACAGGTCTGTTATAGCGTTCAGGTCTGCTAGCGCTAGTCCAGATACTTTGAGAGGTTTCCGCATAAACGGTGTGGTCGTACCCGCCAACGTTCCTCAAGCATTGATTGATTCTGTAAGAACTTGTCTGACAAAGACTAATGGATGGATTATCACTGTATAACAAGGAGATTTCTATGACAAAAGCAAATAGCCCGTTTGGATATATGGAATCACCGGATGTACCCTCCGCTACAGATCCTTTTGGAATTCCTATAGTGCAGCCTGAAGAGGGCCGCCCTGTAACACGAGAAGAATTTGATGCTCTTGTTGTAAGAGTTACAGAGTTAGAGCATAAACATAAAGACAAAGACAAGGACAAAGACTAGTCACTGTATAAACTATGACACACGCACTAACAGCCAAAGAGCTGTGGACCAACGCACAGAACGGGGAGAAGATAACTACTCAGCAACGTCGTCATGTACTTGAATGGCTAGCTGTGATGGGTGAGATAACTAACTACACCAACACGGACTTAGCCAAGATTTTTGGTCTTACTGAGAGAATGATTCGCTGTGATCGTAAAATAGTACGAGAACAGGCAGTTAAAGCATTAGCCGACAACAAAGATATTAATCTAGTAATTGCTGATATTTGGCAAGATTTTGATATACAACGCCGGGATTTGGAACGTGGAAAGAAAGCAGCCCGTGCAGGTACTGCTCCTTTTAATACTGCGTGTAAGATGATATTTGATATGAGACTTCAGATGGTCAAACTCTTGCAAGAGACAGGTTACTGGCCAACAGACATGGTCAAACATAGTCGAGTCCATAAGGCTATAGTTAGCAGTGATGGGTCAGTGTCAACAGAGGTTATTGAGGGTATAGAAGAGTCTCGTCAGGCTATACGCCAAGCTGAAGGTTACACCCAGCAAGAAGAACCAAAAGCGCCGCAACCTCAATATAAAGCGCTAATGGAAGGTGACATAGAGGGTGAGTAATTTAGTAGTACAAGAAGAGCCAGTAGTTTTGATACTGCCGTCCATGTATAAAGAGCAACGAGAGTTGCTTATGTCTGGATACCGTGATCCAAAAATACAATACATAGTTGGAGCGTGGGGAACTAAGGCCGGAAAGTCGTACGGAGCATCAATACTGCTAACAAAGTTTGCGTGGGAAAATCCAGATACGGTGAGTTGGTGGATAGCCCCGACATATCAGCAGGCTGAGGAAATTGGTAAGAAATACATCACCAAGCTACTGCCTAAAGGATTTTGGAAAGAGTCTGAGAAGGGCAAGAAAATAACCATCCTTAATGCCGACAAGTCAGAGAGATCAGAGATCTGGTTTAAGTCTGCGGATGACGAAGACAATCTTAGAGGATTCCGGGTTCATTTAATCATTGCCGATGAAATGGCCCGCATCAGTGAAGTTGCATACGAGTCTTTCAGAACCACTGTAACAAAGACTCGCGGTAAGATTATATTTCTTTCGACACCAAAAGGGCATAACCTGTTTTATGACTTTTTTCAGCGCGGTGATAAAAGTAGGTTGGGTAAAGATGAGGTAGACCCCTTCCCAGACTGGTTTTCAATGAAGCTTCCAACCATTGTAAACCCCTTTCCTACTCCAGAAGAAACTGCAGAAACAGTAGCCGACGCAGAACGCAATCTACCTTATCAAACGTTTCGTCAAGAGTATCTCGCTGAGTTTCTAAGTAATGCATCGACTGTCTTTGGAACATACAGAGACTGTATTCAAGGTGAGTGGTTTGGTAAGGGTACTGGGCCTGGCTCTTCTCGCTATGGCGTTGGGCTAGACTTAGGAAGATCGCATGATTACACCGTACTCACTGTTATGGATTTGCACCAACGCCGCGTAGTTGATTTTGAGCGTTTCAATCAAATTGACTGGCAGTTACAATACGCCAAAATTACAGCGATGTGTCGCAAGTATAACAATGCCATTTTAATAATGGACGCGACGAGTGCCGGTGATCCTATCTTTAACACACTAATGATGGCGGGGTTGAACGTCATTCCCTACAGGATATACACCAACACCGCAAAGCGGGAACTCATTGACAATCTACGAGTGCACATTGAACAGCGTAAGATTACGTATCCCAATATCCCAGAGTTAATGAGAGAATTAGAAGATTACGAAATCAACATCACACCTACTGGAGTCATTACTTACAGCGCTCCACGTGGTAGACACAAACACGATGACTGTGTTATATCTCTTGCTTTAGTAACAATGTTAGTTAACCAGCCTGAACATCACTATATTTATTCCAATGAACGAGGCGTCTAGATGAAGTATATTACACCCACCAGACACGTTGAAAAAATACAGCTAATAGACCCTTATCGCAACGATCCCGCACGTCGGCAGCATCATGTTACGCCGATTGTATCGCCGCTATACGTTGTCACAGCAATATTCAATCCTTCACGTTACTACACTCGATACAAGTTGTACCATCAGTTTGAGCAGATGATTGAAAATGCTGGTGGGATTCTGTACACAATTGAGTTAGCACTGAGAGATCGTGCGTTTGAGGTTACTGAACCAGATAACCCGCACCACATTCAGTTGCGTACAACTTCAGAGATTTGGTCAAAAGAACTTCTATTGAACCTCGCTATTCAACGGTTACCCGCCGACTTTGAGTACGTTGCGACTATCGATGCAGACGTTGAGTTTGCAAGGCCAGATTTTATTAATGAAACTTTACATCAGCTACAATCTTACAAGATTGTACAAATGTTCTCACATGCTACTGATTTAAATGCTGATTTTCAGCCTATAAATACCCAGACAGGTTTTGTGTATGACTGGATGAGCGGACATCCTCACCCAAAGAGGGTTAACAGTAAGAATAAGGACCAGCACTGGAATTACCCGTACTATGGCAGTCACGCATTTCACTCCGGGTATGCTTGGGCTTATAGACGCTCTGCTTTGGCTGATCTTGGTGGGTTAGGCGACATTGCTATTCTTGGCTCTGGAGATCATCACCAATGTACTGCTCTTTTTGGAATGGTTCAAGAGTCAATTCACGGAGGTATGAGCCAAACTTTTAAGGATTATTGGCAAGAGTGGGAAGATCGTGCTACCAGAAGTATTAAACGAAATGTTGGTTACGTACCAGGATCTCTAGATCATTACTTCCATGGACCTAAGAAGAACAGACGTTATAATACTCGTTGGCAGATACTTGTAGATGAACAGTTCAATCATCTTGTTGATTTGAAGCGAGATCCCCAAGGCGTATATACCCTTACAGATCGCAATATAAAACTACGAGACAAAATTAAGGCGTACTTCAAAGAACGAAATGAAGACGACATAAGGACGGACTAAAATGAAAAAACTACAAATTACCGCACCAGAGATGTTTGAGGTAGTGGGCTTTGACCTTGTGGTATCTGGAAAGGTCAACCCCGCACACATGCCGGTACAGGTTTACGTAATGGCCGCAGACGGGAAGTGGTACCTGCAAAAGCCCGCTGTAAAAACTGGCAATAAATGGAGTGTTGACTGCCATATCGGCTTTGAAGCACCAGAAGATTTTGTATACACCATAGTTGCAGTTATGACGGAAGACCGTCCCACCACACCTATTGACGTGTTACCAGATGTTTGCATGTCGGATGCGGTGACTGTACTAAGAAATTAACATGATTGTCTGCATATACAGGGACCATCTGAGATATTTTCAAAAGAAGTGCGAGAAGTCTAAGGTAGAACAGTATGCAGTGCTATTAGGCTTTAGAATATCCCCAACCATTGTGGAAGTTCACAAATGGAAATATCCACGTAATCTTAGGGTGCAGACATCAGACGCAGTAGAAGGAGATTTTACTAAAGAGTATGAGTACGCCCGCCAATATGGAATGATAGTAGTCGGAGACGTACATAGTCATATCAACGAAGATCCTATAATGTCTCCGACTGACTTTGTAAATCATCGTAAAAATAATTTTTGTGTCAGTGGTATTATCAGTGTAAATAAAAAGATTATCGACGTAGCTTTTTGGGAGCTGCACTCGCCATTACCGGCAACATTACAATATATTAAACGAGGTTAGTACAATGTATGAAATTACATATCTAGAAGTACAAACCTCGAAAGAGCAGGTAAAGCAGGTTAAGACTTACAAAGAACTAGAATATGTGTTGGAAGAAATAGTTGGCAGTAATTTTTTAACTCTCATATCTGTGAAGAAACTGTGAGGTGCCTATGCCCTTTAAATCTTCAAAACAGAGGCGGTTCTTATTTAAAAAGCACCCAAAAATAGCCAAGCGGTGGGCAAAGAAGTACGGTGTAAAAATACGTAAGACAAAGAAAAGACGATGACTTTTTATTCGAGGAAGCAACGAACCTGGTTGAAAGAACACAAACCAGAGATATACGAAGAGTTCAAGAAAGATGGTGGTATCAAGGTAGTCAAGTTTAAGGACAAAAAGAAAGGTAAGAAATAATGTTAGACTTCATCAACAACAGTCGAGTAACTGCAGGATGGGCACCACTCAAGAAGTTACCTAAGTCGCTGTCAAAGTGCTTTCCAAGATTTAAGGTGGTTGGTTCATCCTTAATGTTTGACACATCTTTAGAGCCAACTTTACTAGATGTGCTCAGAGTTAATGATCTAAAATCGGTGTGGAAAACAAAAACTACAGAACTATCCATTGTATTGCCTAAGTCACTGATGAAAGGATGGTTTTCTAGTTATGAGTAATTCAACACATTTACTGAATAACTCTAAAGCTCAAGATCGAATTGATGAATTAGAGCAAATCGTGGCAGAGATAGAGAAGCGTATGCGGGAAGCCGCAGAAAAGATAGCACAGTTAGAGGTTGCAAGTTAATGGCAGTTGTGCATAACGTTCCTTGCAAAGAAGGACCGGCCTGTTGGCTTTGTTTTAGGAGATACTACTGTATCTGGCCTGCTCACATGATTAAAGAATGGTTCGACAAATATCACAAAGGTAAGGATTACGCGGAAAAGTACTATGAAAAATAACATAGACCCAGCACCCAGCATGTCTGGGTGTAAGATAGCCTGGTAATCGCCCTACCTTGGACGTAGGGATCGCTAGTTCAAATCTAGCCACCCAGACCAACCTCAAATGAAACAACAAGACCTACTAGTTTTTGAACTACAGCGTTATTTGTTCGGAGAAACCACAGTCAGTGAGTTTCAAGACTGGTTAGTGCCCTACACATGGACCCCGCCAAAAGCAGTTGCTACACTTGCCCACTCAATTGAATTACACCTCGCAGAATTTAGTAAAGGACATGCCTCTGAGCATGAGCTTAAAGAGGTTTTAAGAAAGGAACTAGAGAACCATGTTTAAAGGAATGAATTTCATGTTTGATTATGAGCTAACAAAACCCAAGCCAACCCACAACGCTGACAAACATCGTCATCAATGTCAGTCGCAGCCATGCAAACACGATCATATTGATTATTGTACCCATTGCAGTGAGTTTTATTGTTTAGACTGTAATGAAAATAGCCAGGAGCTATCAAAGTTAGTTTCAGGACGTATGGAAGATCGCTTTTCAGATTATCAAGAGTTGGCGGATTACCTATGTGAGGACTTAATTGGAAAACAATATAGATTCGAGGTACGAAATCAGGATCGTTAATCCAGTCGTTACCATGACAGAAGCATTGGATCTTGTAGAGTTTCTTTTGCAAAATGAAATTGCCCGTCTGTCTGATGACTTTGATGACTTCCTTCACAGCTCTTTAATCAAGTTCCACGAGTGTTAGCATGCCTTTAGCGCCTGTATTGAATCAAGGTCAACTACGTTGGTATTCCCTAGAACGCCTTAAAACGGCGTGTCTAAACGGAATCTCTGTAATAATGAGCGCTGTCATAGGTGCTGTTAACATGTTCCGCAGCGCAGAAGTATCTACAGCCACCGTTGTTAACAACGCTGTGATTGGTGGTACAGGTATTATAAACTCCACTTCTACAGACTCTGTACAAGTCATTGTCTGTGAGGATGATTAATGGCCATTCCAACTAAATTAACATTTAACCAAGATAACGATCAGGTTATCAGAATTACAGAATTACATAATGGCCTCGACGCCGCTGACTTTTTTACAACCGCCACCGTTACAGCGACATTACGTAACCGTGACGGTGATGATGTCACTGGAGTCATTGATTTGCCTCTGACTTATGTACCAGATCCTGGTGGAGATCCAGATTGGCTTGAGGGTACTTATCAAGGACAGGTTGAGGAAACATTTCATCCAGATCTTGGTGGTGGGTATGAGCTTCAAATAACTTCAACACAGGGATCTACTGTAGGAAACTGGTTTATCAAGGCAGAAGTGAAAGTACGGAGATCATAACATGTACTTCTTCTTTAGCGGCTCATGGTTGTCCAGAACAGGCGGTTTTATAGATGACTAACTCTTATTTAGGTTACCAAAATCCTTCGATTGTAGATAAAAAGCTTGACAGTGAGTCAGTGACTGTCGGATTAAACATTGTAGAGCGTGAGCGCATTCAGATCTCAGGCTCCGGTGCCACAGACATTGCTCCTATCACTCTTGATGACGGTGTTCTTGTTAACTTTGCTAAAAATGCTACTGATACCTATGAAATGTGGTTTCCTGTAGCTGCTGCTGGTTCTGGCGATGCTGTTGAAATAGTAGGCAGCGCAAGCAGAGTTGGCAGGGTCTTAGAAATATATGTAGCTAATCCATCAGTTCAAACAGTCTTTCAGTTTGTTAAGCGAAGTACTGCCGCGAGTGGTGGTACGGCTTCAAATCCTCCAGCTACCCCGCTGGATAGTAACGATGCTGCCGCCACTGTGGTTATTAAGAACTACTCAGTGGTTCCGACCCCCGGCACTATAGTTGGAAGCCCACTATTTAAAAAGACATTGGCTACCTCACAACACCTAGATAAGGTTTGGGCCGATGGTGGTGGACAACCGCCAACTCTGAGAGCAATCACAGAAACAATTTGTATTAACGTTGATGGTGCAGTGACTTTCGATGTGTATCTTCGATGGACTGAGGCAAGTACCTAAATGTCAATTAATCCAACTTTACCTCTGACTCACGTAGACACAACTTACATTCAACCTACTGGTAAAATAATTCACGTAGCATCTGGACAAAGCCTACAAGAAGCTCTTGATATAGCCCAACCAGGTGACACCATTACCTTAGATAAGGGAGCTACTTATGTAGGTAATTTTAATTTATCAGTTAAATCTGGTTCGGAATATATTGTAGTAACATCCCGTGATTTTACTAATCAGTTACGAGTGTCACCAGAGACTAAGATGGCTTGTATAGTAGGACTGGGAGCAGGACCGGCAATATACACGTCTGCGGTAGCACATCATTACAGATTTATTGGATTAGAGATTAAATCAGATGTTGGGCAATATAATCATGGTCTAGTGCGCTTTGGCAGCGGAGAGGAAACCACTGTTGAACAGTTCCCACACCACTTAATTCTTGATCGTTGCTACGTGCATGGTGATGCAATAGCGGGTGGTAAGCGTGGAGTACTTCTTAGTGGAGATTACTTAGCAGTCATTAATTGCCATTTATCTGATTGGAAGGGTATAGGACAGGATACTCAAGCTATATGCGGCTGGACAGGACGCGGGCCTTGGAAGATAAAGAATAATTATATTGAAGGTGCTGGCGAAAATTTAATGATTGGTGGTGCAGATACCCACATACCTGACTTAACGCCATCGGACATAGAAATTTGTGGTAATAAATTCTTTAAGCCTTTGTCGTGGAAAGTAGGACATCCCGATTATTCGGGAACTCCGTGGTTGATAAAGAATTTACTTGAATTGAAACATGCCCGAAGAGTGTTGATTTTTTATAACACGTTTGAGAATTGTTGGAGGCACGGCCAAGTTGGGTTTGCAGTTACTTTTACGGTGAGAAATCAAAGTGGAACTAATCCTTGGGCTACAGTTAGCGACGTGACATTTATACGAAATGATGTCTTTAATACAGCAAACGGAATTAACATGCTTGGATACGACAACGAAAGCGGCGTTCCTAGTCAGTATTCAAAGCGATTGCTTATTCAGCATAATTTGTTTAGAGATATTGGAACATCAAATGAAGATGGTATTGCTTTCCAAATTTTGTATGGGTATCAAGACGTGAAGATTGACCACAACACAGCTATTCATACTGGCACCACTATTGTTGCTGAGGGAGAGTCATTTCCACGATTTATGTTTTCTAATAATATAGTACAACACAATTTATATGGAATATTTGGTAGTGGATACGGAGTAGGAAACGGCGCAATCGAACATTACTTTCCAGGTTCATTGATTGTAAAAAACGTGTTTAAGTCTAATGAATCTGGTTACGAGTCTCTATATCCTCCTGATAATTATTTTCCACTTACAAATGAATCTATTGGATTTGTGGATTATCCGCATGATCTACATCTTTCGGAATCTAGCCCGTACTATCATGGCACGGCAGAAAATACAAATATTGGATATTAACTGCAGGTAGTATAGTTTGTTTTAAGAATCTTAGAAAGGAGAAAGTACCTAATGGTTAGAGGAACAATAGATATTCCATCACCTACATCTGCAGTATCTAATGCATTATCTGTTGAAACTGCAGCTAGAGCTTCTGCGGACACTGCTCTATCTAATGCTGTTAGTATACTTTCTGCTATTGTAAGTGTCAATAATTCAGCTTATCTTTCCCTAGTAAACAGAGTCTCAGCTAATAGCGGTACAGGTGGCAGTGGCAGCGTCACATCTACTGAACTATCTGCCATTAATGCTTCCTTAAATACACGCGTTGATGACAACTCGGCACAGATGTTTAGTGCTGACAATGCCATTTCTAACGCTGTAAGTATTCTTAGTGCTCAACTAAGCCTGCAGGTTTCTGCCCTGTCTCAGGTTCATTCTGCACTATCAGCTAATGTAGCCAGCATCTCTTCAAATATTTCGGCCATTAGTTCTCGCCTTTCTGCTCTGTCTTCTCAGGTATCCTCTAATTCCGCTCAGATGATTTCTGCGGATGACGCTATTTCTAACGCGCTTTCAATAGAAATCGCAAATAGAGTATCAGCAGTCAATCGTGTATCTAATGCTCTATCGACATTAGTCTTAGACAGTATTTTGAATGTCTCTGTTCCGACACCGACTGATGGACAAGTACTGGTATGGAAGTCGGCAGATTCGCAGTGGATCGCGGACACCATTGCTGTTGGCGCGGGCTCTGTTACCTCTACGGAGGTTTCAGCAGTAAGTGCTGCAGCCCAATCAGCTATAGACACCGTATCAGCAGCACTGGCAACACTTAGCGTAAATGTTTCTGCCATCAGTTCACGACTATCGGCATTATCTTCTCAAATATCAACAAACTCGGCCCAAATGGTGTCGGCGGATAATGCTATAAGTAATGCTGTCAGTGTTCTATCCGTGCAGCTGTCATTGCAGATCTCTGCAATGTCACAGGTGCATTCCGCACTATCAGCAAATGTGGCTGCTATCTCTACAAATGTGTCGGCAATTAGCAGCAGGTTATCCGCGTTATCTGCTCAACTATCTACAGACATCTCTGCGATCTCTCAGGCACACTCAGCTTTGAGCGCTAACGTAGCTACAATATCTTTGGGCTTGTCTGCGTTAAGTACGCTAGTCTCTGTTTTGTCAGCAACACTGTCATTGCAGATTTCCGCAATGAGTCAGGTACACTCAGCGCTATCTGCAAACGTAGCTACAATGTCGTTGAATGCTTCAGTGATGAGTACGAGACTTTCTGCATTATCATCACAAGTGTCTACAAACTCTGTGCAAATGGTGTCGGCAGACAACGCAATCAGCAACGCAGTTAGTGTGTTGTCTGTGCAGTTATCGTTGCAGATATCGGCAATGTCACAGGTGCATTCTGCTCTGAGTGCTAATGTCGCTGCATTATCTCTGAATCAGTCAGCGATTTCAACTAGACTTTCTGCACTGTCTTCACAGGTTACTACGAATAGTGCTCAGATGACATCCGCAGACGACGCAATTAGCAATGCTGTCAGTGTTGAAACAGCGGCTAGAATTGCTGGTGATAATGCTATATCTAACTTGGTATCTGCTTTGTCAGTCCAGTTAAGCCTGCAAGTATCTGCTCTGTCACAGGTTCATTCTGCTTTGTCGGCTAACGTTGCCGCTTTGTCACTGAATCAGTCGGCTATCAGTACGCGCCTGTCTGCTCTGTCATCACAGGTGACAACCAACTCTGCCCAGATGACTTCCGCTGATGATGCTATCTCAAATGCCCTTTCAGTAGAAATTGCTAATAGAGTGTCAGCCGTCAATAGAGTTTCTAACGCATTGTCAACTTTGGTGTTAGATTCTATTGCTAACGTGTCTGCGCCTTCTCCGTCAGATAGTCAGGTGTTGACCTGGAATTCTGCCGCCGCTCAGTGGATTGCAGATACTATTGCGGTGGGCGCTGGTTCGGTAACATCTAACGAAGTATCTGCTGTAAGCGCGGCAGCACAGTCAGCTATAGATACAGTTTCGGTTGCTCTTGCTACTCTTAGTCTGAACGTTTCAGCCATAAGCACCCGACTGTCTGCGCTATCCGCACAAGTAAGCACTAATAGTGCTCAGATGACCAGCGCAGATGACGCGATTTCTAACGCTGTGTCTGTGGAAACTGCTGCTCGTATTGCTGGAGATAACCTTATTAGTAATGCTGTTTCAGCGTTGTCTGTACAGCTTTCATTACAGGTGTCTGCGCTATCTCAGGTTCACAGCGCTCTTTCTGCAAATGTTGCCGCGCTTTCTTTGAATCAGTCGGCTATTTCTTCTAGGCTTTCTGCCTTATCCTCACAGGTTTCTAGCAATTCGGCACAAATGACCTCAGCCGATGACGCTATTAGTAATGCTGTGTCGGCACTGTCCGTACAATTGTCATTGCAAATCTCCGCAATGTCCCAGGTGCACTCAGCTCTGTCTGCTAACGTAGCTACAATATCAACCAATGTCTCAGCAATCAGTTCTAGACTATCAGCGCTTTCAGCTCAGCTATCTACAGATATATCAGCGATCTCGCAAGCCCATTCAGCACTGTCGGCTAACGTTGCTACTATTTCATTAAATCTTTCTGCACTTAGCACTATTGTGTCAGTTTTGTCTGCAACGTTATCTTTGCAGATTTCTGCCATGTCGCAAGTTCATTCTGCATTGAGTGCTAATGTTGCTGGTATTTCTACCAACGTCTCTGCTATCTCTACAAGACTGTCGGCCCTATCTTCACAGGTTACTACAAATTCAGCACAAATGGTGTCTGCTGACAACGCGATCTCTAATGCCGTGTCTATTTTGTCGGCTGATTTAAGCGTAAGAATGTCAGCAATGTCACAAGTACATAGTGCCTTGTCCGCGAACGTCGCTGTCATTTCGTCGAACGTTTCAGCACTAAGCACGGCAGTTTCGGTGCTGAGTAACCAAGTTTCTGTGCTTCGGTTTGCTGGACAACTACTTTCAATACAGAACGTTGATACTTCTGCAATTAGTGCTGGTGCTCCTGTTTATTTGTTCACTTCAGCTAACACATTTAAGAGAGCTGACGCAGATGCCGCAAGCCCAGCTTTTAATGTGGTTGGCCTTGTGTACGATTCTAACATTGCTGTTTCGGCATTTGGTAATGTTCAGTACGAAGGAGTCGTTACTCTAACAACTGGTCAGTGGGATAGTATAACAGGTGGAGCAAGCGGTCTAACAATTGGTGCTACATATTATGTAGGTGCAACTGCTGGAAGTTTGACAACCACAGCGGGAGTTGGCAGCGGTCGCCCAGTTGGTATTGCTAAATCCACAACAGAACTTGTACTAACATTAGGTCAGGTTGATGATTGGACTTCAGCTGTATCTTCTATTAGTAGCAGGCTATCAGCCTTGTCTTCTCAAGTGAGTGCAAATAGCGCACAAATGACAAGTGCCGATAATGCAATTAGCAATGCAGTATCTGTGGAAACAGCCGCACGAGTTGCTGCTGATAATGCACTGTCAACATTAGTATCCGCGTTATCTGCGGACATGAGTGTCAGACTGTCAGCAATGTCCCAAGCGCATTCAGCATTGAGCGTCAATGTAGCAACACTATCTGTAAATCAGTCTGCGATGTCAACAACGATTTCAGCATTGCTGGCTAATGTAGCTACAATCTCAACTAATGTTTCTGCTATAAGCTCTAGATTGTCCGCACTATCGGCTCAAGTATCTACAGATATTTCGGCAATTTCTCAGGCACACTCAGTATTGAGTGTTAACGTTGCTACACTGTCCGTAAACCAGTCAGCAATGTCAACAACTATCTCTGCTATACTGGCGAACGTCGCTACTATATCTACTAACGTTTCTGCTATCAGCAGCAGACTTTCTGCGTTGTCTGCGCAAGTATCCACCGATATTTCTGCGATGAGCCAAGTTCATTCTGCATTGTCTGCAAATGTTGCAACAATTAGTTTGAATGTGTCAGCTATGAGTACTGCGTTGTCTGCAGAAACAGCTAACAGAATTTCTGCCGTAAACAGAGTATCCAATGCTCTATCAGCGCTAGTCTTAGATTCAGTCTTAGACGTGTCAGCACCTAGTCCAACAGACCAGCAAGTATTGACGTGGAATTCTGCTGCTGCTCAGTGGATTGCGTCTACACCAGCGGCGGGCGCGGGCTCTGTTACTTCTAATGAGCTATCGGCTGTTAGTGTGGCAGCACAGTCAGCAATCGACACTGTTTCAGCGGCTCTTGCTACTTTGAGCTTGAACGTTTCGGCCATCAGTACCAGACTGTCGGCCCTATCCACACAGGTCACTAATCTCTCAGCTCAGGTCACTTCAGCAGACAACGCTATTAGTCAAGCTGTTTCGGTTTTGTCAGTGCAGCTGTCACTACAGGTATCGGCGTTGAGTCAAGTTCACTCCGCACTTTCTGCAAATGTGGCAACTATTTCTACAAATGTTTCTGCTATTAGCACTAGATTATCTGCGTTATCTGCACAATTATCTACTGATATATCTGCCATTTCACAAGTACATAGTGCGTTATCTGCGAATGTAGCAACTATTTCTTTAAACGTTTCTGCAATGAGTACTGCTTTGTCTGCTGAAACAGCCAACAGAATTTCTGCTGTTAATAGGGTATCTAACGCTTTATCGGCGTTGGTCCTTGACTCGGTTGCCAACGTTTCTGCTCCAAGTCCTGGTGATGCCCAAGTGCTTACATGGAATTCCGCTGCGGCTCAATGGGTGGCAAGTACTATAACTGCTGGTGCAGGCTCTGTCACTTCAACAGAATTATCTGCTGTGAGCGCTGCCGCGCTATCTGCTCTATCTGATGCGTTATCTGCTGGACGTGTGACGGCAGATGATCTATCAAACGATATAAGCGCCTTATCAGTTGCGTTATCTTTGGCTATCTCAGCATTAAGCACTGTTATTTCGGTATTATCTGCTAAGCTATCAACAGAAATTTCAGCAATATCTCAGTCGTTGTCAGTTGAGGCTGCGGATCTGTCTGCAAGAATTAATAGTGCAGCCAATGACAATTCCGCGATTAAAGCTGCATTAGGTTCTCCTATGCAGATGCAGTGTTTGAGCGCTGGTAACTTTACCATTCTTACCTCTACTATGACTAACGTTACAGGACTATCCCTATCAGTGGCTGCGGGAGGTGTTTACGAAATTCATGGCAAAGCTGTTTGGTATGCGTCTACTACTGCTGGTTGTGGGTTTGGTATGACGTTTCCTAATACTACTTCTGCAAATGCCGCATGGAAAATGTGGACAAACGTGTCTATTGGTCACGCAACTGGTGCAAGTGTCTGGACTTCAACGTGGCAAGGAACTGCGTACTACAACGGGCTTGCTGCTCAGCAAGGATCACAAATGCTTTCTGTGTTGCAGGGTGCTTCAGCACAGTCTCCTTATCTTCTACAAATAGAGGGCATCTTCGCTGCTAGTGCGGCTGGTACTATTCAGTTACAAGCCAGAACTAGTGCAGTCAGTGCTCTTATTTTTTCAAAGGGTTCTTTCTTAAGAGCATTTAGAATAGTCTAATAATTAAATAATGAAAGGCATGGTTTAACATTGAACGCAATTGCTGAAAAAGTGAAAACAGGTAAAATAGATATTAATGAAAAACAAAACGTGCAGTATTGCATTCCTATTTGGCTTCGTGATGAGCAGATAAAACATGCATTGGCAAGAGTCAAGGGTCGTATAGAACCCAGTTACGCTGACAGGGAAGGCCCTATCGCGGTAGTTTGTTTTGGTCCAAGTCTAAACGACACTTGGGAGCAAATTAAGAACTTTAAATATGTAATGTCCTGTTCTGGTTCCCATAAATTTTTGGTAGATCACGGAATTATACCTACATGGCACGTAGAAGTAGATCCTAGAGAGCATAAGATAAAGCTTATAGGACAGCCGCAAAAAGAGACGGAATACTTAATAGCATCGACATGTCATCCAAAAGTCTTTGATCACTTAGAAGGATACAATGTAAAACTATGGAATGTCTTTGACGGCGAGGCCGACGCTCTAAGAACACTGCCTCAAGGTGAGTGGGCATTGTTTGGCGGGTCTTCTGTTGGGCTACGCGCACTAACTATTTCTAGGTTTTTGGGCTTTAAAGATTTGCACGTATTTGGTATGGACGGTAATTTTGGTAAGTCTGGAAAGCACGCCGCCGAACATCCCAATCAACCACCTGGGCACCAACTTACAGAGTATCGTGGAAGAACTTATGAAGTAACACCTTCTACACTAGAATGTTGCAAACAAACCTTTCATGAACTTGATCAAATGCCAGATGTTAAGGCAAAGTTTTACGGAGAAGGTCTGTGTCAGGAAATGGCCAAGGACTATGTTCCTAAGCAACTTCCAAAAGGAACTCCAACTATTGGATATCATAAAGTAGAGTTGATTAGTCCTGCAGTTAAAGAGCTAAATTCCAAGCTACACAAAGAGAACCTAGCATATGGTGTTGGTGGAAAAGAACATGCTAAAACCATCATCAAGTTTAAAGAACTCATAAAAGCTGAGAGCGTTGGAGATTACGGCTGCGGTAAGGGATTGCTGGCTAAAGCACTGCCTTTCCCTTGTTGGGAATACGACCCATGTATACCGGGCAAAGAAGAGCAAATGCGGCCTGTAGATCTTTTGGTTTGTACTGATGTTTTAGAGCACATTGAACCAGAAAAAATCGCTGATGTTCTGCAGGACATAAAGAGATGTATTAAAAAGGCGGGCTACCTTGTAATAAACACTAAACCAGCTAAAAAGAAATATGCCGATGGTCGCAATACACACCTTCTACAGAAAGATCGAGCATGGTGGGAAAAGGCTTTAGCTAAGTTTTTTCAAGTAGGTAAGGTAGAGGATATTGCTGGAAAGTTGCATATTATTGTAGGACCAAAACCAAAAGAAGAAAAAGTAAAAGTTAGTACCGTAGCATCCGACCCAATTACTGCAGTAGGAGAAGCTAAGTTCTATACACCTAATCAGACTACTAAATGGAGAGCAGAAACTCTTTTAGTTAAGGAGCCAATAACAATCCAGTGGATCAACAGCATGACTCCCGGAGAGATTCTTTTTGATGTTGGTGCTAATGTTGGCGGTTATACTGTATTGGCTGGAAAACGTGGCGTTAAGGTGTACGCCTTCGAACCAGAGGCCGAAAACTTTGCTCTACTAAACAGAAATATACGACTAAATGAAATAGATGCCCGAGCTTATTGTGTAGCTCTTGCTGGATGTGAGGGCACTGGAGTACTGAATCTAAGCCAGACTGGTGTTGGCGGTTCCTGCCACACCTACGATAAAGAGGCTACAGCTAAGCACATACAAGGCTCTATTGTTCTTCCTCTTTCTAGATTAACTGAGGACTTGGGCCTTCCTGTGCCAAATCACATAAAAATTGATGTGGACGGTTTGGAGTCTAATGTTGTTTCTGGTATTGGTAAATGGACACTTTCTAACAAAGATTTAAAAAGCATCTTAATTGAAATTGATACAAAGAAAGAAAGCCATCAAGAAATTATTAAAACGTTTAAAGATCAAGGATTTGATTTTGATCAAGAACAAGTCAACCGCGCAATGAGAACAGAAGGGGCGTTTAAGGGCATTGCTGAATTCCTATTTAAACGCATTTCTATTGGGCCATTAACCGGGAAAGAGGACCGTGCCTATTCTGTGATTGCTGGAGTTAGTGTGTCAGAGTCTTCGGCTAATCCCACAATTTATACTCCCAATGTACTCAAGTCCGCAGCTGTTTCAATGTCTACAGAGAATAACTTAGACAAGATCATTGCTAACAAAATTGCTCGCTGTAAGGTTAGTAATTATCCAACCCCATACATTTTTATTGAGAATGTGTTTCCAGAGGCGCTGTACAAAGACCTCCTTAACAACTTGCCAGATGATTATGTTGAAATATCGAAAGCCCGTGGAGTCAAGGGTTATAAGGAACGCTTGGTATCCCTGTCAGAATCGTTCTTCTGGAAAGATATCGACAGTAAGCTTAGAACTGGCGTAGTCAAAACCGCACTGTGCGATAAATTTGGTATTACCAATGACTACGTTGATGAAACATTGTTAATCAGAGACTTGACTGGGTATGCTATAGGACCACACACTGACAGTCCAGCGAAAGTTATCAGTGCGTTGTTTTATCTTCCCGAAGACGAGTCTCAGATTGAAGCTGGCACATCGTTGTATTTGCCGAAAGACAAAGACTTTAAATGTGCCGGTGGACCGCACCATAAGTTTGAGTACTTCGATAAAATTACTACGGTACCATTTAAACCAAACAGTTTGTTTGCATTTTTGAAGACAGACACTTCGTTTCACGGTGTAGAAAAATACACAGGCGAAAAACCCCGAGATGTGTTGTTGTACGATATTAGGAGAAGTTAATGGCTGCCGTTTCAGTAAAAGTTGGTTCATTTAATAAAACTGCTTCACCTACTAATAGCCAGACAGTTTCTTGGAGCGACGGTGATGTGTTTACTCCGTCCGTTATTATGTTTTTCCAGACGCGAGAAAACGGCTTTGGTGATTTCGTTGTTGCAGGAGAAGGGGCTTTTGTCTTGGGGTGGGCTAACGGTGTTGATCAAGAGTTTGGAATTTCAGCACTTACAGTAGACGCCGTTAGTACAACAGTTGCTGTTTCAGGATATCAGAGTGCTAAGATTATTGGACAGTTAACAGGAAGCAACGGGGTCCATGAAGCTTTGGGTGATATTAGTAATGTTATTGATAGATCTTTTGATATTACTTGGACTACAAACACTGCTAGTACTCCAATGATTAATTTTGTTGCTATAGGTGGTCCCGGAATAGAAGAGACTTCAATTACTACCCAAACACTTGGCACTACTACAAACGACCAAACATTTGCACACGGGCTTGCTACTGGAGCGCCGGATATAGTTTTTTTCTTGATTGGGGACACTAATACAACAGGTCATCAGTCTCACGTATCTTTGGGGTTTGGTGCTGCTATGTCTAGTAGTAATAGATGGTGTACATCTATAAGTGCAGCAACTGGTATTAACGTTGCCGGAAATATAAACGCTGTAAGAACACAGTCTACTTCGTCTTGTTTATTGAGCTGCGCAAACGGTAATGATTTTTTAGACCTTGCAGTAGATTTTGTAAGTTCCGATGCAACAAATGTCACGCTCAACGCTACAGACACAGCTGGCACAACCGTTACGTTTGGCATGCTGGCAATTAGAGGCGGTAATTGGGCAATGGGTTCTACTAGCAAGAGTACTAATCCTTCTACTCCAGTAGATCAGAATATTGCTACTGGCCTTGCAGGCAGTACAAAGCTTCTTATGATGACTACCTTTGGTTCTGCGGCAAATGCCTCTACCCTATCAGATATGGTGTTCAACTTTGGTGTTGCCACAGCTAGCCCAGCAGATGAGAGATGTATAGGTGTAATAAATAATGACAGTATACTACCTGTTCAAGCATCTTGTCATGCGTCAAACACAAAGTTAATGCGCATAGGAACTATAGATGCATCTACTTATACTCCAGTAGCAGAGTGTGATTTAAAAGAATTTTCTGGCGGCAACGCAACTGTGACTTGGACTACAAATGATTCCTCAGATCACGAACTTCTTTGGGTTACCTTGGGCGGTGACTCTGATAAACGTTGGATTTTAGGGCCACACTAATGAATAGATATGTTTATATTGGATATGATCCAAGAGAGCAAGAAGCCTTTGATATTGCAGAGTGTTCTATACTAAGGCGAAGCGATGACAACACGGTGGTTATTCCTCTTAAGCTTAAAGAGTTAAGACAGTTTTTGTGGCGTCCAATAGAACAGCGGGATGGAAAGATGTGGTGTCCTATATCACAAGCACCGATGTCTACGGAGTTTGCCATATCTAGATTTACAATTCCTTTTCTAAGGCCAGGTGGTTGGGCTGTATTTATGGATTGCGACATTGTCTGTCGTGTTGATATCAAAGAACTGTTTGACATGGTAGATGATAAATATGCTGTTATGGTTGTTAAGCACAAGCAGGAGTCTGGCAGCGCTACAAAGATGGATGGACAAATTCAGACGTTTTATTCTAGAAAAAACTGGTCATCTATGATTTTATGGAACTGCTCTCATAAAGCAAATAGAGCCTTAACTACATATGAGTTAAATACTTGGCCTGGAAGAGACTTACATGCTTTTCGGTGGCTACAGGATTATGAGATAGGAGAACTTCCTGCAGTTTGGAATCATCTAGTTGGTGTTAGTGAGAAGATAGACGAACCTAAGATACTACACTACACACTAGGAACTCCCAATATATCTGGATATGAAACTTGTGACTTTGCAAAAGAGTGGCTTACTGAAAAGAAGTTGGTAAGTTATGCAACTATATAGTGTATGCCCCTATGGGTATATACTAGGTGTGGTAGAATTATTTATCGGCTATTATAGTCTAAGAAAGGCAGTCAGTGTCAAACAAAGACATTTCAATATGTATAGCACATAGAGGCCCTGTTTTAGGACTGTGGTCTACTATTAATTCATTAGAGTTTGAGTTACAAGAAGCAAAGTTAGACTTTGAATTTAGTATTGTTTCTAATGGTGAAAAGCCAACTCCTGATCTTAAACAGACATTAGGAGAGCTTAAACGTACTACAGACTACTTATCTTATCACGAGCATTCAGACGAGCCTCTAACGCCCCAAGAGGCACGAACCCGCGCATTCAAGAATTCTACTGGCAAGTATGTGTTCTTTGCAGACAACCACATTTTGGTTTGTCCAGGGTTTTTTAAGAGGTTGATGCATGACTGGGAAGCAGTGCCAGATGCAGATATGCTGCATTCAGCTACTCAATATTATCCTAAAGACTTGGTGCTGTATGGCTACAAGCTACAGCTTAAAAAGGATTTTTGGGGAAGTGCTGAGTCAGTCCCTTACTACCCACACAAGCCATTCCCCATCGCTGCTGGTGGTCATGGTGGTGTTAGTGTAAAGCGGGATTCTTTTGAAAAGTATGGTGGCTATCATTTAAGCAGTGCTTTCGAAGGTTACGCTGGAGAGGAACTAACTAGCGATCTTTCTATATGGCTGCAGGGCGGTAAGGTTTACATGTCTCCGTTGTCTATACATAGACACTGGGCCGCAGCAACGAGAGGATATTCTAGACACCACTCTTCTGACTTTTACAAGAATTTATTTTCTTGTGCGTACATCTTAGCTGATACAACGGCTGATGATTACGTCTATCCAATGGCAGAGCATTTCAAAAAATGTGCAAAGCCATATCAAAGTAAGTCAATGTTTGATCTGCGTATGGAAGCAAAAGAACGCAGCAAGCCATTTACTGAGTGGCTACGTGGTCGCCGCCAAAGAACACTTGAGGAACAATTACATTGGTTTTTAACCAACGAAGTAAGTTATAGATAATGACAGATCTAGTTACATACGTAGACATACCAAATGAAGCTGATCGTACAGAGCTAGAGCGTCTGCGTAGCACGCATGAATATTATGACGTGTACAAACCTCAGTGGGAGTTTTTTGTAAACAGTTATGAAGGTGGGCCAGATGCTATTGGTAACAACATCTTCAAGCACCAAAGAGAAAACGAAGAAGACTTTTATGACCGTATCAAAAGAGCGCACTACCTAAACTACTGTGCTCTTACTGTAGACTTTTACACCAATTTTATTTTCTCGGATGTTATCGACAGAGATGGTGGTGCGGATAATATAGACTTCACCGACTTTACTTTTGACGTAAATAAACGCGGTGATAATGTTGACGCCTTTATGCAAGAGGTTTCAACCATTGGCCGCATTTACGGTCATGTGTTTGTGTTTGTAGACTCTCCCACACTGGTGCTGGAAGAGGGTGACGTGCTGTCACAATATCGCAAAGAGGAATTAGGAATACGGCCCTATTGGGTTATAGTGCCTCCAGACGAAATACTAGATTGGGATGTTGACGCTTTTGGAAATTACATTTATGTGAAGCGTCTACAAATGGAGATACGCCACGATCAGTCAACCGGTAATAAGCAGTACTTGGAAATTTACCGTGAGTGGTTCTTAGATCGAGTGGTTACTTCTGTAGTGGACGTAACTGACGAGAAACGCCCCAAGCTGGAGTCTAAAGAAGAACGTTCCGCACTGATAGATCAGCTACCTATTGTGTGTGTTACGTATAAGCCCTCAAAGAAATATCATTGTATGGGCAATAGTTTTCTACGTGACATCGCTGCAACAAATAGATCTATTCTAAATATTACATCGTTAATCGATGAATTTTTGTATCGTCAGTGTTTTAATATGTTGGCTAAGGAACAAGACACAATGTTCCCAATGCAGAACGCAAGTCAGGGCAATGCTTCAACTTCAAATGTTGTTTATTTCCCTAAGGGTGGCAAACCTCCGCAGTACATCACGCCGCCAGCCGCACCCGCCAAGTTCTTACAGGAAGAACGTCAGAGTAACATCAATGAAATATTCAGACAAGCGGTGCAGGATCTGCGTAGTGATTTAGCCAACGGCGAGAAATCCTCTGGGTTTTCGCAGTCAGTGTCCTTCTCCCGCACAGTGCCTTTTATTTCAACGTGGGCACAGCGTTTAGAGGACGCAGAAAATCTACTCTTCACAATCACGTGGAAGTTTAAAGACAAAGAGTGGGACGGCAAGATCAAGTATAAGGATCATTATGAGTTAACCAACCTCGTTGACTCTATGACGAACTTGTTGATGTTGTTCAAAGACTTGGCGTTGCCTTCAGAGACATTCGCTAAAGCAGAGCTTAAGAGATTAGTTAAAGAACACGACGGCAAGCTGTCTGTGGAAGATCAAGCCAAAGTCATGAAGGAAATTGAAGCCCTGAACTTTGACGAGTGGCATGCAGAAGTACGATCAGGTGGTACGTCTCCCGCCGAGCAGCAACAAGCCAAACAGACGGGTACTATGGCTGAAGTTAAAAAAGAGGCTGTTAAAAAGAAAGTAGGACCTAATACTAAATTGAGGCAATCATAACATGGAACCAGTAAAAGATAAGGATGTAGGTAAGTTGTACAAGTCAACAACCAATCGTGGCGGTGGTGGACCGGCAGTGGGCGAAAAGCCTGAAGTGCCTGGAGACATTACCAAGATGGGTAAGGTTGTAGGTACTTTGGGAAGCTCTATGGCATTGAAGTCTAAAAAGAAGCTAGCCGCAGTATCGAATCCAGATGGGCAGAATTCCCGCTCATAACGTTACTAGTTCGTTTTAACTAGGTTAATAATTAACTAAGGAGTTTTACACATGGCAACGGATGCGACAAATCCGGCGTTGGACCCTACGTCTGATGACGGTGACCAGAATAACAAATTAACCCCAGCACAGCAGAAGTTATTTGATGAGAAGTTGGCTGAGCGTCTTAAACGACATCAAAAGGACCTGCAGGCACAGAACAAAGATTTAGCGGATCAGTTAGCGGCTAAAGAAACAGAGCTTGCCGAAGCAAAAGCAACCGCAACAGTGGCACCCAAAAATTCACAGCAGTCCAAGGATGCCTCTGAAGAAGCAATTATTCTAAAGAACGAAGTTGAAGAGCTTAGAAAAGCTAACAAGATTGTTCAAGCTGACAGAGATGCTATCAAGAAACAAGCAGAACAAGCTCAGCAGACTGTACTAGCTAAAGAAGAAGAAATGATACGTATCCGTAAGCGGAACGTCATGACTGAGGCAATCAGCAAATACAAATTCATTAATCCTAAAGATGTTTTGCGATTGACTGAAGATTTCGTGAAGTACGACAAGGACCTAGATGACTTCGTTGTTGTAAACGAAGCCGGTGGAGCACGAGTTAATTCCACTACAGATCCTATGAGTTTGTCGGAGCTGTATCTTGAGTTTGGTACGCTTAACAAGCATCATGTTCAAGCTGACGCTGTGGCAGGATTTGGATCAAGCGAATCAAGATCTAAACTGAACACAAAGGGTTGGGCACTAGAAGACGTATTTGGTAAAAACTCTGACATCAACAAAGCTAACGAATTGTTTAACAAAGACAGAGCTAAGTATGATGCGATGAGAAAAGAGGCCAAAGAGAAGAAGTTGATTTAAAGTTTTTAATTAACACTGGAGGAGAAGTCCGTATTACTCCGTACGAGTATTTTTATATCTAGGAGATTTAATAACATAACATGGCATTAACACAAATTGCTAATATCATCAATCCAGAGGTACTTGCCGACCAGGTGTCCGCAAAGTTCCCGGATCAGTTGGTGTTGGGAAACACCAACCTTGTACGAGTAAACGGAGAATTCCCTCTGGGAAGTCCCGGTACTATTTTTAAGATTCCTGCTTGGAACCGCATGACTGGGTTTTCGGACCTAACAGAAGGTGTGGCTCTAACACCCAACAACATTACCACACATAGCGAAACTGCTACTGTTGTACGAGGTGGAGGAAGTTGGGAGGTAGCTGACACAGCAACATTGGTGTCAAAGGCATCGCCCGTCGATGAGATCGCTTCGCAGATCGCACGTCGTGCAGCTGAGTACATTGATGCAAAGCTTGTCGGACAGCTGGATCTGACCCCAAACAACTTTGATCAGAACTTGGCCGCTGATCAGACAAACACTGCTGGTAAATTGGACCATAACGCAATCATCAAAGCTATGACTCGTGAGCTTGGTGACAACCACTCAAAACTATTGCAGGGCGGGTGGATCATCATGCACTCAAAGGTATACGGCGATCTGTTGCAGACTGGTGCAGTTCAGAACCAGTATCAGATTGGAAAGTCTGGCAATGACAACGTAATCGTGGGCGCAGTACTACCTATGATTGCTGGTTTGAAGATCCACGTCTCTGACTTGGTAACTTCCAACACTGTGTCATCTGTCCAGCAGTACAAAACATACTTGGTGGCTCCTGATGCACTAGGTTTGTTCTACCAGCGTGAAGTGCAGGTTGAATTCGACCGTGATACGTTGAAGTTCTCTGACGTTATCTCAGCGTCGGTTCACTTTGCTCCACATTTGTATGGTTACTCTGACGCAACATCGTCTATCGTTGCTCAGGATGATAAAAGTATTTTAGTTGTGAGGATAAATACCCAGTAATCAACAACTTACAAGAAGTTGA
>Ga0137340_1000059_pt1 | contig 25791 bp, 21 predicted proteins | sample EasRivERMLT400_2_FD_102295 | JGI IMG/M metagenome (GOLD analysis project Ga0137340, IMG submission 102295) | Soil microbial communities from meander-bound floodplain in the East River, Colorado, USA - East River MetaG ERMLT400_2 | ecosystem: Environmental > Terrestrial > Soil > Floodplain ...
CCTTAATGCGGCGCAGGGATGGCTGGGGCTTGGCGCGACCGCCGAGGCGCACGGAGAGTTGCTGAAGATCAGCCTCCAGGCCCGATTTCATCCCGACGTGCTCAAGGTGCGGTGGGACGTTTATGCGCGGACGGGGCACTGGGAATTTGCCCACACGATCGCCCAGGGGTTGATCGCGTTTTTGCCCGACGATCCGATTGGTTACCTCAACCGGTCAATTGCGCTGCACGAGTTAAAGCGCACTCCGGAAGCGTGGAACAACCTCCTGCCTGCGGCTTTAAAATTTCCCAGGAACCCGATTATCGCGCTGCACCTCGCCCGGTATGCGTGCCAGCTTGGCCGGCTCGAGGAAGCCAAAGCGTGGATGAAAAAAGCGGTGACAGTCGATGACGCCGGCGATCTCATGCGTAGCGCGCTCAAAGATCCCGAACTCGCTCCCCTCTGGCCCTATTACGGCAAGCTCAGCGCCGCGATGAAGTAGCGGCTCGCGCTTCAGGCCTGCGTAGTTCCACTCACAGCCGCGACGCAGCGGCCGCAGATGGTGGGATGTTCGCGATGCGCGCCGACGTCGGTTTCCCAGTGCCAGCAGCGTTCGCATTTTTGCCCGTCAGCTCGTGACACGACGACTTCAAGCTGTGCCGCATCGGGAATGATTTCCAGTTGTGAGATGTTGAGCAACTCGCGAAAGGTTTCGCGATGTACCCTGAGCCCGCCGGCGGTTTCAGCAGGAACCTTCAGCGTCAGTTTGGCTTCGAGTGCTTTGCCAATCGTTTTCGCCTGCCGTGCCTTCTCCAACTCCGGCAGCACGTCATCGCGCAGCTTCAGCAACTCCTTCCAGAGCGCTTCTTCCTCAGCGGTCATCGACGACTTCGCAGGGTGCCATTCGGCGAGGTGCACGGAATCCGGCTTTTCGCCGGGAACAAAATCCCACGTCTCGTCCGCCGTGAAAGCGAGGATCGGCGCGAGCATGCGGCACAGCCCAGTGACCAATTGGTAAATGGCCGTTTGCGTCGAGCGGCGGCGCGCGGAATTTGCGGCGTCGGTATAAAGCCGATCCTTTACCACGTCGTGATAAATGGCTGACAACTCGACGGCGGCAAACTGGCTGAGGCGCTGGTACGCGACATGAAATTCGTAGCGGTCGTATGCCGCTGCGACTTCCGCTTCGAGGCGCGCGAATTCACCCAGAATCCATCGATCCAGGGGTGTGAGCTTGTCCGCGGCAACGGTGTGTTTGCCCGGATCGAAGTCATACAAATTTGAAAGCTGGTAACGCAGCGCGTTGCGGATGACGCGATAGGTCTCCGAGACCTTGTTGATGCGCTCGTCACTGACAATGATGTCATTGCGAAAATCCTGCGACGCAACCCAGAGCCGCACGACGTCCGCGCCGTACTTCTTAATGTATGCTTCGGATGTTTGCGGCTTTTCGTAACCGCCCTGCCCCTGTTTGCTCTTCGAGATCTTTTCCCGGTCCGCATCCACCATGAACCCGTGCGTGAGCACGCTGCGATACGGCGGCATGCCATTGCCGGCGAGCGAGAGGAGCAACGAGGATTGAAACCAGCCGCGATGCTGGTCGCTGCCTTCCAGATACATGTCCGCTTGACACTTGTGGTTGCCGTGCAACTCGCTGCGGCGCATCAGCACCGAACGGGATGAGGATCCCGAATCAATCCACACGTCGAGGGTGTCGTTGGATTTAGTGGCGGCTTCGACGCCTTTCCAATCCTTTGGCCGCACGCCGTTCCAGAGTTCAGCAGCCGACTTCTCGAACCAGACGTTCGATCCGTGCTGCTCGACCAGGTTGGCTACGTTGCGAACAATCCCCGCGTCCAAAATCGCTTCGCCTTTCGCGTCGTAAAAGGCCGGGATGGGAACGCCCCAGGTGCGCTGGCGTGAGATGCACCAGTCCGGGCGCGTTTTGACCGCCGACTCAATACGATTTTTGCCCCAGTCAGGGATCCAATTCACCGAGTCGATCGCCGCGAGGGCTTTCTGCCGAAAATTCTGGTGGTCGATATTGATAAACCACTGGTCCATCGCGCGAAAGATCACGGGCGTTTTGCTGCGCCAGCAAAACGGATAGCTGTGCGAATAGTCTTCGCGGTGCAGCAACGCGTTGCGCGCGCGCAGTTCCTCGAGCACCACTTCGTTCGCCTCGCTCTTGCCGTGCTTTTCGAGAATCGACTTGCCGATCATGTGCGCGGGCATCTGCTGCTCGATGGGCAAATCGTTTGTGTGCGTGAAGGCCCCGTTGTCGTCCACCGGCGAATAAATCGGCAATCCATTTTGGCGGCCAAGGTTGTAGTCGTCGAGGCCATGACCGGGAGCGATGTGCACAAACCCCGTGCCCGTGCTGTTTTCCACGAAAGAATCGCCCGCGAACAAACGCCCCGTGCGATTGCAAAACGGATGCTGAAATTCAACACGGCTCAACTGGTCGCCGTCGATGCTGCGGACAATCTCGAAATTCTCCCAGCGGCACTTCTCCGCGACGGTTGAAAGCAGCATCGTGGAAACGATGTAAGCTTCGCCGCCGACTCGCACGAGCGAGTAACTGAAAGTTGAGTTGTAGGCGATGGCGAAGTTCGCCGGGAGCGTCCACGGCGTCGTCGTCCAGATCACGATGAAGGTTCCCGCCTGATCCAGCACGGGGAATTTCACGTAGATGCTCTGGCTGACGTGATCGTTATATTCAACTTCAGCTTCGGCCAGGGCGGTGCGACACGGGATACTCCAATAAACTGGTTTCTTGCCGCGATAGACGAAGCCCTGCTCGACGATGTCGGCGAACATCCGCAATTCGTCGGCCTCGTACTCTTTGTTCAAAGTGAGATACGGGCGCTCCCACTCGCCGAGCACGCCAAGGCGTTTGAACTGCGTGCGCTGGAGATCGATGTACTTGCGCGCGTACGCGTCACACGCTTTCCGGATCGTCACCGGGTCGCTTTCAGTCTGCCCTGCCTTGCGCATCTCCTGGCTGACCTTGAATTCGATCGGCAGCCCGTGGCAGTCCCAGCCGGGCACGTAGGGTGTGCGACGGCCACGGAGGGTATGATACTTAACGATGAAATCCTTGAGGATCTTGTTCAGCGCGGTGCCGATGTGAACGTCGCCGTTGGCGAACGGAGGGCCGTCGTGGAGGATGAAGGGATCGGCCTTGGCGCGCGCGGCCTGGATGCGCTCGTAGAGCCGGCTGCTTTCCCACTTTTGCAAACGCTGCGGTTCCCGCGCGACGAGGTCCGCCTTCATGGGAAAATCGGTCCGCGGCAGGTTCAGCGTGTTCTTGTAATCCATGTTCACAAAGGACTTATAACTTAGATTCGCCGAGCCCGCTTAGCAAGACGGCCTCGTTTCACTCGCTGCGATTGGGTTGCGGAGCAAAGCGGCACAGTCCCGACACGCCGGGACAAGACGCTGCCGCGAATGAGTATGGCACCACGCAGATTCCGCGAGGTCATGGAGTGCGGCGCTCCTGTGCCGCTTTCGTCGCTCGGCGGCGCGCTCGGGACAGCGCGCCCTACCCACAAAAAAGACCGGGCCTTGCGACCCGGTCTTTTTGAGAAACGAACCGATTACGGGCTCGGAGCCAACCGGAAGAACCGATTGCCCGCGGCGCTGGTTGTCTGATAACTGTTGCCGACAACACCCGCCACATTGGACCAACCGTTCGGATGATTGGACAGGTTGCTGCTCTCCTGGAGCACGCCGCTTCCGGTCCAGCTAATGTTGATTTGACTACCGGCGCCGCGAGTAAGCGTCAGGCGAGCGGCCGGCGGCGCCGGCGTGGCGCTGTAGACGCTAACCTGTGCGGCGAAGGTCAGGTCGGAGCTGTCCAGCGCCTGCTGATGCAATTCGACGGCCAACACGTTGTCGCCATTGACGAGGTTGTCGACGCAAACGTAGAAGAACTCGTTCGTCGCGTCGCCCACCGTGGCGGTAGCAAGGGTGCTATAGTTGATGGCAGCAGGAGCCGCAGGCATGCGGTTGCGGAAGATTTCCTCGCCGTTGAGATACCAAACTGTGCCGTCATCCAGCATCGCGTTCAGCTCGAGCGTTGCGCTGGGCATTCCCGAGTAAGTGAAGTGCCTGCGGAAGTAATGTGTCGGGATTTGCGCCGTGTTCGCGGCGTTAGACAGCGTCGTCTGGGTTCCAATCAGAATGCCGCCGACGTTAGTGCGCATCGGGCGCTTCGCGTCGAAGGGTGCATTGCCCTGCGGCCAGGCGCCGTCATTAAAACCGGTGGCCCTCCAGCCGGTGCCGAGATCAGTGCCGGACGTATTGTAACGCCACTGCCCGGTCAATGACACAAGTGGCGGGCCTGCCGACCACGGAACCGGGACAGTTATCGGCGCGATCGGGTTAAGGAACATATCCTCGACGCCGCTAATATTGACGGAATAGGCGAGTCCTGGATCGCGCGGCGTTGACGGGTCGATGGTCGCAAGGACGGTCGTGCCGAAGTTCGTTCCCGAGGTGTTCGTGACCGACGTCAAGGCAAGGGGCGCCCCACCCGGAGGATGGATTTCGAAATTGAACATCGCCGTGCTCCAATCCATGGTCACGTTCTCATTGAAAACCACGACGAGCACGTCGTTCGTTCCGTAAACACACGCGATGGTGGGAGGCGTAACGTCGCAATCCACGCGAACGTTGACTCTCTGGCTGGTGACACTGCTAGGCGCAGCATTGGTAACTATTACGTAGTACTCACCGCCATGCACATCGCAATCCGACGGATTGACCGTGTAGGTCGAGGCGTTGGCGCCGGCTATGGGCGCGTCGTTGTGGTACCATTGATACTGAGGGTTTGAACCCTGCACCTCGACGCGCAACGTAAAGGGCGTGGGCTCGACAACGTTCGTCCCGACGGGCTGTGACACCAGCGTGAGGGGGTCGATGGAGTCAGTTACGCCGCCCAATTCCATGCCCCAGGAAATGTCAGAGCTACCGGTGCCGATCTGGTGGACCTCAACAGCAATGACGTTATCACCGGCACGCAGGTTCGTAGCCTGGACGGTGAAGGGACCTTCATAGGTACCGCTGCCAACGGCACCGCCAATACCTTCGGTGCTGTAGGACGCGGGTCCAGGGCCCATGCGCATGCGCCAGATCTCGACGCCGTTCACGTACACAATGGCCGAGTCATCCAGGATGGTGCGGAACCGAAGGACTCCCGTGCCCGCCGGGCCTGAATAGTTGAAATGCGTGCGGAAGTAGTAGGTAATGCCACCAAGTGTCAGCGGGGTGCGAAGCGGTTCGGGCATGAACTCGGATTCTACACCCAGGACAGCCGGTCCTGAACCCCACCCGCTATCGTTAAACGCAAACGTGTTCCAACCGGCGGGAGGTTCCGCACGGGGATCGAGGTAAGACCAGTTTTTGGTCGGGCTGATCGCGAAAAACGTATCATCGTAGAGCGATATTGGGACGATCTGGGCCGGATCATTTGGATTACCAATGACGTCGAAAATCGCTCCGGCATTCACGCTGTAGGAATTCGGTGGGATCCACGGCGTGCCGGGGTCGAGCGTCAAGACGACCACTGTGCCCTCGGTCGCCAAAGGATCAGCATACGTTGCGCTGCCAACGGTCAATGTGCTCGAAGGATCGCCGGTGAGAAAAACGGAGTAGTTAGCCGCGTCCGCAGCATTGGTGACAATCTCTGAGAAGACAACGAAAAGCGTTACGTTGTCGTTCGTGCCGTAAGCGTAAAGAATTCTTGGCCCGGTGTCGTCAGGGATTACGGTCAACACCGCGTTACGGCTGGTCTCACTGCTTGGAACATCGTTGTTGACCTGGACGCTAAAGGTCGCGCCTGAGTCGCTGCGGAACACACGGGGAATGGTGTAGGAGGCCGCAGTAGCACCGTCGATGGGGATACCACCACGGAACCACTGGTAGCTCAAGGGAGCCCGGCCGCTGGCGACGACTTGAAACGTAACGCTTTGACCTTCGACGACGGTGGTATCGGCGGGCTGGGTCACGATGTGCACCTCCGGAGGGATGGCCGTGAGCGAGAAGACAACATTGTCAATGGTATAGGCGCCTTCCATGGGGTCGGTAGTGCTGCCGGGGCCGTTGTCATCAACCCATATAATGAAAATGTTCGATGTATTCATCCATAGCGATGCGAGGGGAATTGCAACGCTGAGATTCTGCGCCACGAAACTGGTGTCGAAAACGGGAAACTCCGGCGGGGCAACCCAGCTTCCGGGCGCGCCGGTGAGGCTGTAATAAAGTCGGTGGCCGGAAACACTTTCATTAACAGGAATGTTGTTGCGTTGCGCGAAGTCATAGCTGACCACGATCTGGTTTTGGTCGGCACCCGTGTTGTTTTGCACTCGGGCCATGAGAATCTGATAGCCATTCCCGGTGGGCCTCGTTTGCAGGTATTGTCCGGCGGAATTCCAACGCGGTGTGGCGTTTTGTGCAGGAGGCTCTGTTGCATGTGGTGTCAGGGCTCCCGTGATTGCCGCGGCATCCGTGTTATTGATGACGGCAATATCAAGCGTTCCGGCATCCGTGAAGTCGCCCGCCCCACCCGCAATGCTTAAGACCGACCAATTGGTGACGCCTGTCGGCATCGTATCGAAGGTGAGAGTGGCGCTGCTGCCACCGGGACCGACGGGAATTTGGGCTTGCAAGGTCGCCGCGCAGGTAATACCGAGGATGACACCCAGACATCCTTTTAAGTGTCTTGATAATAATCTCATAGCTCTCTTCGTAATTGTTCGCTTCCCTTTGTGACGCTAATAGCAGATTTGTCGCTGCCGCTAAGGAATAGATAGTCTTAGCAGTGTATCGAGGCAGGGGCAATCGAAAATGTAACATTCACGACACAATTATGGCATGTGTCCTGCCAAACGCAGAAAGCCGAGGCACTTACGGCTTAGCCGCAACGACGAAGGCCGCCACCCTTTCGAGCGCCGACCAACGCAGAATCCTTTCTGCATCCGTCCCCGACTTATTTCCAGAAGGCAGAATGAAGCGCGCTCAGGAAATGCAGAGGCTCGCGTTCACCTGCCGGAGAATCTCCTGCCGCTGTGGCATCAAACCTCTTTGCCTGCAATAGCAAACGAGGAAGCGCAGCGCACCACGACGAAGTTGCGGATTCCTGATCAGCACCTTCGCCAGCACGCTGAAATCGCGGATGATTTGCGGCAGCGAAACCTTCCGGACAAAATGGACGCCGTCCATGTCTATGAGCCACGGGTTAAGGTCGTTATCAAACAGAATGTTGGTGGACTTGAGGTCGCGATGAATGAAACCGCGGTCGTGCATGCGAGCGAGGACGCTGGCGAGGCGTTCCACGGCGCGACGCGGACAGCAATTGCCCTCGCGCGCGATTCCCGCGAGGGTCTGCGCGCCGGGGACCTCGTCGCAAATGAGATAGGCAGTTACGGGCCAGCGAAACCGTCGCACTTCGGCGACAGCCAGCATTTGCGGCGTAGGAACACTCGCCTGTTCCAGGCGCAGCCCGCGAAAGAATGCGCGGCGCGCGCGCGACGGGCGAACCACATCCTTTAAACGGTGCGCCCATTTGCCGTAGTTCATCCGCCGCACAACGAGCCGCCTTCCTGTCACGGTGACAACGGCAGCCGCAGTGACATTGCGCGAGTTCTTGTAAATCCGGACTGCTTTCGAAAGCGCTGCCTCAACGTCGTTGCAAATGTCTTCGACTTGCTTCAAAGCGGCGTGGCGAATGCACCACGGAAGCCCGCCGAGCCGCACATGGAGGCAACGCTGGTCCGAGTTGTGGCCATCGGCGTTCAGACGCGCGACACTTTGTCGGTCGCACCGGGTGCGTCAAGCGCGCAACGCTCTTTCCATCGGCGCCGGATTGAGTATTTTGCCGGCGCAACAACTCTGGAAACATGATCTACTGGTTCACCGGACAACCCGGGGCAGGCAAAAGCACATTGGCGGCGGCGCTGAAATCGGCATTGAAAGCGCGCAAGCAATCCGTCGTTCACCTGGACGGCGAAGAGTTGCGCGACATTACCGGCAACACCGACTACGGCGAAACTGGCCGCATCGCAAATATCCGCAGCGGACAAAAACTCGCCGCCAAGCTGGAATCTGAAGGGATTTCGGTAATCGCGTCGTTTGTCTCGCCGTATCGCGGCTTGCGCGAGGAATTGAAGGCGAAACATCGCGTCGTTGAGATTTACGTCCATACCACTGCCATTCGCGGGCGGGAAAAATACCACGCGAAGAGTTACGAGCCGCCGCTTTCGAACTTCGTCGACATCGATACGACCAACGCAACGATCGAGGATTGTGTCGGAAAAATCCTCACAGCGGCGGGCCAGAGGTCGCAGTAACAGTCGCGGCTGCCAGGCGGACTTGCAGGCCTTTGGAGTCACGCGTAACCACAGCGTCTGAGCGTTTCACCCGCATGGGCCATGAACTCCTCGGCGAGTGCTGGCGGCATCTCGTCCTTATAGCCGCCGACGATGCCGCGACGCCGAAAGAGCTTATCGGTCGGAAACGCCCTCATGCCCGAACCACTGCGGAGTTCCCTCTGCTGCATTTTCTCAAACTCAGCTTCGCGAACCATCGTTTCCACGAAGGAACTGTCACGTTTGATGCCAGCGAATGAACAAAACCGTTCCATTTCCCTGGCCGCATCTTGCTTAAGGTCCTCGTATTTAACGACAATCATTTCAGCGCCGTGCGGGTTCGCCAGCCAGCCATCGATGTGGGTGTGCCATTTTCCCCCGCTTGGGTGGCCTTTGCGCACCAGGTCCCCGAGATCTATAGGCCGGCCCATGGCTTTCTCATAATGGTAAAGGGAAACCATCACGTCACGACCGTCGCGCATGAGATAAACAACCCGCCGGAACTGCGGTCGAGGGCGAAAATGGGACTTGAAGAACATCGGCGTGGAGAACCGGCGATAATAGGGCTGTTTGTGAACGTCAGGGACGAGCAGTTGGGCAAGCGCGGGCGGCGCAACGGCGGGATGCACACCATACACGACCGCTGTGATCAGATCCTGAAACCAGGTATTTCCCGACTTGGGGTAACCAACGATAAATATATCTTCAGGTACGAATTGGGTGATGCTCGTCAGGCGCTCGAAGTATTTTTTCCTTTGTCGACGAGCTTTCCTCCATCTCTTCAGAAACGGTGCCATGATTTTTGCGCTTAACAAGCTCTAGTCTCACTTTGGCGAGCAGGAGTCGCCGGGGCAATTCTTTCCTCTACGGTTTAATCACGGTGTCGCGCTGTGAGACGCCGGGCAAGCCGTACCGCGTGCGATAAAGCGGAACGGATTTCAAATAATTCGAAATGCGCGCGATCTGTTCGGGGGCAAGTTCGCGCCGCCAGCGCTCATCGAGTTGGAAACGATCAGTGCCCTTCGAATAAGACGAGCGATTGGAGCTGACGAAGTGATGGACCTTCGAAGCAGGCATGAGCAACTCCGGCACAAAGGTCAGCCCGAGGAAACCACAAACCAGCCGGGCTTTCGCCTCCGGCGAAGTCACCAGATCTTCATAGTGCATGACGAGGCAGCAGTCCCGGTGGTCATCGGCAAAATCGGTCAATCGCCCGATCCACTTCTTGTGCACTTTGAGCCTGGGCTCCAACTCCCCTCCCCGCGCGAGATGTGAGCGAAAAACGCCCCGCGGATCGCGAATGATCAGGATGTAGCCGACGTGCGGTTCGCGCCACCGTTTCGTCAGGCGGTAGCCGCGCGTCTTGGAGAGGTCGACGAGCATTTTGCGGTTTTCGGTCACGCGCATCTGGTCAAGCAGGGCGAAGTCGAGTTTGGTGTAGTCGCGCTGAACTTTCTCGGGCACACGGGAGCGCCAGCGCGTCCAGAATGAACAGGCGGTCAACAACTCGCCACAGGAACATTTCTCGTTCTCGTTGGCCAGGGCCTCCTCCAGGCGCAGCAATTCCCCAACGCAGAGCACCTCCGGATGCATGTTGAGCATACGGCCCAGCAGCGTGCTGCCGCTGTGAGCGATGCCCAAAACGAAAACGACCGAGAAACGGGGATTGCCACTCATCAACGAAAAAGATGCGACAAGGAGAAAGGCAAGTCACGACTTTCGCGAACGATTTCATCCCGGCGAGCGGGAACTTTGCCATATGTGTTTTACAACGTCGCATTCTGCCATACAGATTCAGGAGGATGAGTTTACCTGCCAGCACGAAGCTGCGATTTCACCTGGCGCTTTATGCCGCCTTCATGGGACGGGGACGAGGGCAATTCAAGCAGGTCTCAAAGGAACCGCTGCGGTTGGAGGATTCCCTTCCGAAGGGACTGCGGATTTTCTTTTGGACGCCGGAAAGCAGCGCCGGGGCCAATGTGATTGTTCACGACATGCAGCCGAGCCTGCAAAGGCAAATCGCCGAACTGTCTCTCGACTGGCACGTTTCTGCGGGACCACAGATCCCGACACACGCCCTGGATTGGCTCATCTGTTTCAAGGCCGTGCCTGAGCCGGGCCAACGCTCTGCAGCGTCACGCACGATGCTTTTGATCTGTGACCGAATCGAGATGTTCTGGGATCGCGTCTCGAATTTCAACGCACTGGTGGGGACTTCCTCGCGTCCTTTCGCCCAGTTACTGACGATGAGGCACAAGGATGTTACTTTTATCCCTGAGTCCGAGCCACCCGAGTATCTCGATTTCGGAAAAAAGAATCTGAGTGTTTCGCCCGCAGAGCGCGGCAACGTCTTGCTCTGGCATGGAGGACCTTACAGCCAGGACGCGCTTGTTGGACTGCGGCCCATCCTGGAGCGCTGGGCCAAATCAGCCGACGCTCAATTGCACGTCGTTAGCGGACAAAAACCGCCGCGGGAAGAACGCTGGGGAAACCTGCCGGTGCATTTTTTGCCGTGGTCGAAAAAGCAACTGTTCAGCAGCGCTGCCAGGGCGCGATTAGGCATTATTCCCGCACGCAAGGGGCTTACGCGAAGTTGGCTGAAGCCAGCGTCGCGCGTTCGGTGCCTCTACGCTTTGGGCGTGCCGACGGTGGGTGATTCCCGCGTGCCGGACGCAGTGGACTTTACGTCCGGCTTTGGAGGACCAATGGCCCGTCAGAAAGAAGAATGGTTGCTGGCAATCGAGAAGCTCTGGAACAACAACGGCGCTCTGCAAGAACTCGCGGTGGCGGGCCATGCCACAGCGGCGCGGGAATTTTCCACGGAACACACGGCGCGCCAGTGGATTCGCCTCTTATCCAAGCCGAGTGCCGAGGGCCGCGAAGGCTTTCGCAAGCTCCCTTGAAGTTACGGGTGAGCGACGAAAGCGAGCGTAGTCTACGAGAAAGCGCAGCCGGGTAGTTTTTGAGATGCGTTGTCGCAGGCGGACGTGGAATCGACTGAGGTCTTTGGCCACCTGCCGCAGCGAGACGGGCCTGCTCTGGCGCACACCATCCAGATCAACCATAATGATCTCCGGACGGCCATCTTGCGGCACAACAAAATTGGCTTCGTGCGCATCGCGATGGATGAGACGTGCGTCGTGGAGTTTTGCGAATAGCCTTGCAGCGGAACGAACCAGCGGCCTGAGACTGCGCTGTGGTTGCTTCAAATAAGCATACAGCGGAACCGCGCCACAGATTTCTTCTGTGACCAGCACTGAGTACCATGGGCGCGCACGCGGATATCCCGCCGCGACGGCTCGGATCGCCGGGATGCCAAGCGCCTCAAGGCGGAGCGCGGTGCGGAGCGCCTGCAGTGCCCGAGGTCCGCGGACGACAGCCCGAGCCAGGCTGCGCCAGCGGGCTCCGGTATACTCCTTAAGGACCAAATTTCTGCCGCTCCATTTGAAACGAACCACGCGCGCCTGCGCACCCGACGACCTGGCCTTTCGCAAGCTCGGGCTTTCCTTGAGGAGGCGCTCCGGATGTTGCAGCCAATCACCATCCAGTTCGGGGTGTCGCAGTTTCCAAACAAAAGCACCTCGCTGCACGGTCCGCATCGCTATCGAAGAACCTGGACTGCTTGCGATTTGCGTCACCTGGCGAGACTGATTCGTGGCACGGTGTCGTGGTTTGGAAAGGGACAGATTTCGAAGCGCCGCGGCCACACGCGCTGCCGAGCCCGCTCGATCCTGAAACGGAATTTGCGCCGTCGCTTCTGCCACCACGACTCAGGGCGAATGGGACGAAGGCTCAGGTCCACGGGGATATTCGCGCGTTTGCACATCTCGACGGCTCCCGGTTCCCAGGCGCCGCGAACAATGGCGGTAAAGAAATAATCCAGAGGCGCCGATTCAAACGAATTCATTCTGAGAAACAGCAATTCACGGGAGCGGTCGGAACCGTATCTTTCCATGGCCCAGGCGCTTTCTCCGCGCCGGGTCAGGGAACGCAACATGTTTGTGTCCCAAACGGCCGCTTGCAGGGAGACGCGCATGCGCGCTTCCGGCGCCAGACGCCCAATCCGGGGATGATTTTCGAAAAAATGTTCGTCGGGCTTTGGCCTTCCAAAGAGCCCAAGGTAAGCGGCGTTGCTTTGGCGGCAGAAATCAACGTCTTGAGCCAGAACATCGGTCTGAACCGGCCGCTTGAGAAAGTAGTCCTCCTGCAAATAAACGATGTGCGGAGCGCCCGCTCGATCCAACGCTGTCAAAAGATTGTCCGCCCAACTTTGCTCCCGCCCGATGGCCAGGCAGGTCACTGAGGGATCGCGGTACACGCCGTAGTTGGTGATCAGGTATACCGGCCAGGGGCAGTCGGGCCAATATTTTCGGAAAAAGTAAAAAAACGGCGCCCAGGCATCGCGGTATTGATCGCAACTGGAGACAATAACGGCAACATCCATAGCGCTATTTGTTGTCGAGGGAACAAAATGCGCAGTGGCCTTCGTATTCCATCAGGCCAAACACCCTCGCTCTCTTGCTCACTTCAACAGACTGACCAATCAATTGCCATCTGGCAAGCCGACGGAACCGGGGTAGTGGTACACTTTCGTACCACCACCGAACCGGGCGTCGGCCGTTTTTCACCTTGCACGTGACCGTCCCATCTTCTATCAGAAGTTGAGCATGCGAGCACCGCGCCCGTGACCGATGAAATTAGCGACCGAATTCCCCTCTAAAGAAGAGATCGCAAGAGGTTACGATCAGTTGGGGACGCACTTGTCGATGCCGCGCAAGTACCACCGGCGGTGCGCCAGGCTCATGCGCCCGCACCTGCGCCCGGGCATGGCGGTGGCGGATCTCGGTTGCGGACATGGCGGGTTGCTGCGGGAGTTGCGGTTGTTGGATTCGACCCTGAAGCTGTCCGCCATCGACCTCTCTCCGGTGCGGGTGAACAACGCCCGCGAGCGCGTGCCCGACGCCGAAGTACGCGTGGGCGACATCGAAGCGCTTCCATTTGCCAATGCGGCATTCGAAGCGGCTTTTGCTACCGAGGTGATGGAACATCTCCCGGACCCGGTGAAGGCGCTTCGGGAGATTTGGCGGGTGCTGAAGCCAGGGTCGTGGCTGCTCGCGAGTTTGCCGAATCGTGACTGGTTTCACTTCGACGATTACCAGATCAGCCGCTTACGGTTTCAACCTGTCGACGATCACTTTTACCGGGTTGCAGAATTCGAAGCTATTCTTGGGCAAGCGGGTTTTAAGGTCCACAAAGTGCGCGGCGGGGAAAATCTCTACTTCGGCGGCGGCCTTCCGCGCCTCCTCGAGCGTATCGCGCTGCTTGTCTATCCACCATTGCACCGCCGAATGAAGCGCATGATTTTCGTGGCGCAAAAGGTCGTTTGAGCGAGAAGCCAATGGCCCCCGCCCTGCCGGCGATCGCTTCGTACTGCGCCACCTTTCTGCCCCGCGAGATGTTGCACGTGTATCGGCAGGTCTGCGGCGTACGTTCTTTCGATCATTGGGTAATGACGCGACGACACGCCAACGCGGCGGCGTTTCCATTTCCGCAACTCGTCGAGCTGCGAAAAAGTCCGTGGCGCGTCTTCAACCGCCTGTGGCATCGCGTTTTCAGCGATTTCGTTCCCGTGGGCCGCTTTGAAATTGCGCAGATGCTGCGGTTTTGCCAGCACCGCGATGTTTCGCTCGTCCACATCTATCTTGGCAGTGAAGCACTGCGGATTGTTTCGTTCCTCGAGCGCTTCAGCGGAGCGCGAGTCATTTCGTTTCACGGCGCGGATCTTTCCGACGAATTCAGCGCAGAGACCTACGCGCCACTCTGGAATCGCGCCGAACTGTTCCTCTGTCGCAGCCAGTCCCTGCGCGAGCAATTGCTCGCCAAAGGATGTCCAGCCAACCGCGTTCGCCTGAACTACACCGGCGTGCCCGTGCCCAGTGAGTTCGCGGGGCGACGTCCGCCTGATTGGCGCAAAGGAGAACCGCTGCGACTCCTGCAAGCCTGCCGTTTCATCCAAAAGAAAGGCCTCGATGCAACGTTGCACGCGATCAGGCTGCTGAAGGACAAGGCCGTTCCTGTCTCTTTAACCCTCGCCGGCGAAGGGCCCGAAGAACCTTCACTTCGAGCCCTGGCTCGGGAACTCGGCATCGTCGATCAAATCTCGTTCGGCGGGTTTCTCGAACGTGAGCAACTCGAAGAGGCTTATCGACGCCATCATCTCTTCGTGCACCCCAGCCGGACGACCCCCGAAGGCGATCGCGAAGGCATCCCCAACTCCGTTCTCGAAGCCATGGCTTATGGGTTGCCCGTCATCTCCACCCGTCACAGCGGCATTCCCGAAGCAATCACCGATGGCCAGGACGGCCTCCTTGTTGAACACCCCGACCCGCCGTCACTCGCGACGGCGATCCGACAGTTGATCGAGAATCCCTCGCTTTACGAACGGCTGTCACGCAATGCCCACGACACAGTACTAAAGCGCTTTTCTCTGGCTGCGAATGCCGCCGCCTTGGAAACCCTTTACCGCGAAGCTTTGAACTGCCGCCCCAAAGGGGCAAGACGAACCTAGCCGAGGGCAAGCGCAGCGCCGCCCTCGGTGCGAAGCACAAAACAAAAACCCCCTCTCCCGCCGGGAGAGGGGGAAGGGGGTGTGGGGAGCGCCTTATTTATTGGCCGGTTTGCGGCACGTCTGCCTCACGGATCATTTGGTGCCATACGTCGCCCTCTTCTCGTGGGTACAGAACTGTCAAGCTGTTGGTGTCATAATCCATAATAAAAACGAAATCCCGATTCATGTTGGTGCACGCATGAATTCCATCCAGCACCTTCACAATGAGTCCTTCCGACGGCGAATTAGATACAACGAACACTCTGGTTTCCAGGTAACCGAGTTCCATCAGCGCGTCGATGTGAAACACTTGGCGCTTGTAGTGGTGGCGGACAAGGAACGCTCCGATTGGACCCGGCGATTTTCGGATTATCCATGCGTTATTTCTCGAACGGGATCTCAAATATTCACGCTTGTGGTATTCGACGGAGCCTTTTCGCGACTGCGAAAGGAATTACGTCGTAGCCCCGAGAGCGGTAAGCGCAACGATGGCGATGAGAACCCACTTCCGCATGCCGAGACGCTATCAAACCGGGAGGAATTTGCATTTTGCATTTTCTATTTTGCAATTTGCATTTCCCTACCCGTTCTTTGCGTTCTTTCGCGGCCCAAAATTCGTGTCCATTCGTGTCTCCGTTCCCTCTTGTTCAAAATCAGTTTTGCCTCCCTGCGTCTCAGCGCCTCCGCGGTGCGCCCTTGTTCCCCAATCGTCAATCGTCAATCGCAAATCGTAAATCCATGACTTTCCTCCAGGAATGCGGCGGGCCGGAAAGCGCCTCTGTGGCCGGCGGGGCCCAGCTTTTGTCCCGCAATGGCCTCCATAGACCCGGCCATTGCTAGGCAGCGGGGGTCGCTGACGAACGCGAAGCGGACCACCGCTCGCGCAACTTCCTGTAAACGCGCACCGGCTTGGAGAGCTTATAGCGCAATGATTTGCGCAGCTTCGTGCGTTGGCCGCCAAACACCTGGAGGAAGACGGTCTGGTCGGCCTTGTCATCAAACGTCACCTCGGACGGATGACGGAAGCTTGCGGCTGCCTCGCCGACGGGCAGATTGGCCAGTGCACCCGTCCGCGTGCGTGTTGCGTCTTCACGGAAGCCGATGTTTGCCACAAGGTTCGTGTGGGGCACAATGCTGACACCACGACGGGCCCAAATTGAATACTGCCACGGATAATCCCACGTGTCTGTCCGCGTGCCCTTCGCAATCGGATCCAGCTTTTGAACCCAATGCCTCCGTGCGTCTTTGTCGCTAAACAATTCTTCCATGCCCGAGTTTCTGAATTCCTTCCACGTCCGCATCTGCAGATCCATGTGGCGCCACGCGCGTGCCCACGTCGCCCACCCCCACATGTGAGCATAGCGGGAGAAATGGTAAGAATACGCGCCTGGCCAGTGGACGAGAAAATTGCTGCCGCAGATGTGCATGACACGGTCACTGTCCCGATAATGACCGAGCAACGTCTCGCAAAAGCCGAAAAAACTCGGGCACGGCTCACAATCATCTTCGAGCACAATGGCTTCAGGCACTCGCGAGAACACCCAATCAAGGCCCGAAGCGATGCGATCGCGACAGCCCATGTTGTGCTCGCTGTAATTGCGCTGCACCTCACAGGGCCAATCGACGCGTTCAACCACGCGGCGCGTCTCGGCGCACAGCGCGGCATCCTGTGAAGTGCGCGGGCCATCGGCAACGATGAGCAACTTCGGAGGCCGCGCCTGCCGAATGCGTTCGAACACTCGCACCGTCAAGTCAAGGCGTCGGAATATAAGAAATGCCACGGGAGTGTTCACGGCAACAACGACAAGTCGTGTCAAAAAGATGAGTCCTGGAGTTTTTCAGCGCAAGGAAACACTTCCGCTCGTTTTTCCTGCGCGGGCATATAATTATTGCCCCCGGCCCACGAACCGAAATAATTCCGGTGTGCGTGCCCTCCTATGGCCTGGCACTTACGATTGTAAGAATCTGGGCGATCTCGCCATGCTTCAGGTTGCAGTCGAGCGCCTGTCGCGGGGAGTCCCCGGCAGCGCGATCCGCGTCCTCACGCAAGAACCGGACGAACTGCGGCGCTTTTGTCCTCAGGCCATGCCGGTCTCGCTGCGGGGCTGGGACCGCGTCCGTGAAGCGCGCATTTTGCCGCGCTGGGCGCAGAGGCGTAACGGCGATAGTGCGCGGCCGCCCGGCGCGCTCTTTTTGCGTTTCTGGCTTGTGAAGGCCGCACTGTTGCGTGGCAAGTATGCGGCTGGCCGCGGTTTCCTGCGCGAGTTCGAGGACACAGATGTGGTCTTTCTTGCAGGCTGCGGTTTGCTCAACGATCATTTCGTGAAACTCTCGCTCAATGTCCTTGCGTTGCTCGAAATGGCCCTTAACTGCGGAAAGCCAGTGGCCCTTTTAAGCCAGGGGATCGGTCCGATGGAGAATCCAACCCTGCGTGACCGAGCTGCACAAATCCTGCCACGCGCCCGTTCCATCTTCATTCGCGATAACGACATGACGCCGGCTTTGCTGGAACGACTCGGTGTCGCTCCTGCCAAGATCACGTCCACGGGCGACGATGCGGTGGCGTTGGCCTGGAACGCGCGTCCGAATAGAATCGGCAGCGCCCTCGGCTTCAACTTAAGGCTGTCAACTTACTCCGGCGTCACCGAACAGACCCTCGCGGCGATTCGGGAAGTTCTCGCAGCCACCGCCGCGCGGCACGGCCTTTCACTCCTGGGAGTCCCGATCGCTCGCGGAAATCGCGAATGTGACATCGCCACCGCGCAGCGAATGCTCGACGGATTGAACGTGCGCGGTGATGCGGGCAGCGACGCCAACACTCCGCAGAAAGCAATCGACAGGGTTGCGCAATGCAGACTCGTCGTGACAGGGAGCTATCATGGAGCGGTGTTCGCCCTTGCCCAAGGCATTCCCGCTGTTTGCATTGCCGCAAATGTCTACTACGCGAATAAGTTCCTCGGGTTGGTCCACGCCTTTGGCGAAGGCTGTACTGTCCTGCGCGCGGACGACAACGGCTTCACGGAAGCACTGCTGACAGCGATTAATGACTATTGGAACAAGGCCGACCAACTTCGCCCGGCGTTACTTCACGAAGCGGAGCGGCAGGTGCAAAGCGCAGAAAGGGCGTACGCGGCGCTGCTATCGGAACTGCGGCCTGAAAGCGCCGGTCGCGTGACCTCGCAGGCCATGGCTTCGCCCGCATGACCGACCTTAGCGTCATCATCTGCACACACAACCCGCGCTTGCACTACCTGCGTCGTGTCCTCAACGCGCTGCGCGCGCAAACGCTGCCGTTGGAGCAATGGGAATTGCTCCTGGTGGACAACGCGTCGAGCGAACCGCTGACCAGCCACGTGGACCTCTCCTGGCACCCGCTTGCCTCACACCTCCACGAACCCGCGCTGGGGCTCACACCGGCCCGTCTGCGCGGGATGGGCGCTGCTCACGCGCCTGTGCTCGTGTTTGTTGATGACGACAATGTCCTCCACCGCGAATACCTGGCCCACGCTCGCGATATCGCTGATAAAAACCCCCAATTGGGGGCCTGGGGCGGGAATATTCGTCCGGAGTTCGAGAGTCCTCCGCCGGAGTGGACGCGTCCGTATTGGAAGTTCCTGGCAAACCGCGAGGTTCCGCAGGACTGCATCGCGCGTTCGTTAGCGTACGATCCCGCCACCACGCCGTTCGGCGCCGGCATGTGCGTGCGACGCGAAGTGGCGAAGCGTTACCGCGAGCAGTTATCAAAATCGACCCTCCGGCAGAGTCTCGACCGCAAGGGACAGTCACTCGCGTCGGCGGGAGATATAGACCTTGCCCTGACCGCCTGCGAGATGGGCATGGACGCCGGTGTGTTTGCGCGGTTGGAACTCATTCACCTCATCCCACCGGAACGGTTGACCGAAGACTACCTGTTACGGCTCTGCAAAAGCCTCGCCATGTCCTCGTTGCTGCTGCGACTTGTTCGTGGCATCCCCGTGCGGCGATTGCCGCGGGGTGTAAAGTGGTGGAGTAAACTCGCGTACGACTGCGCACGGAAATGGGGTCGCAATCGCCGCTTTTATCTTGCCCAGGTGCGTGGGCAAAGGGCAGCTTTACGCGCATTCTCTGGCGTGAGCAACTCTCCCATGGAACCTAATTGATGAACGGCGTTCGGTTGCTGAACGCCAGTCGTACGGAAACGCCCGAAGGCGCAAGGATCAATTACCTGTTCGATATCGCAGGCACAACACAAGAGGTCTGGTTTCGCATCTCGGCGCCGGCCGCAAACGCCGCCGCCGAGACGTTCGTTGCGCTTACGCTTTTGCCGGCGATGAAACTCGGTGCTGATGTCGCTCTCGACAGGCAGATGTCCGAACGAATGCTGCGCAATCTCGGCGCGATTCAAGACGTTTTCGCGTGCTGGCAACCCGAGACTTTCCGACGCATTGCTATTCATGCCCCTCCCTCGCCTTCACAAACGCGCATCAGCAACGCAGTTGCATGCTTTTTCTCGGCGGGCGTCGATTCATTTTACACGTTGTTGAAACACAGCGACGAGATCACAACTCTTTTGCTGGTGCACGGTTTTGACATCGGCCTGGAAAATGAAGCGATGTCCGCGAAGGTCTCTACTACGGTCCGGAGGATTGCCGCCCGCCTTAACAAAAAAGTCATCGAAATCCATACAAACGTCCGGGCCTTTTCCGCTTCGCGTCTCCGTTGGAGCATGTATCACGGCTCAGTGCTCGCCGCCGTCGGTTTGATGCTCGCGCCCTTGCTTTCGAAAATCTACATCCCGGCGACACATACGTATACCGACCTCCTGCCGTGGGGCTCACACCCGCTCGTCGATCCACTCTGGAGTTCAGAGCAAGTCAGATTTATCCATGATGGCTGTGAAGCGACGCGGGTCGAAAAAGTGGCTGCGATCTCCAAATCGGACATCGCCATGAGCACGCTGCGTGTTTGTTGGCGCAACCCGGGCGGAGAATATAACTGCGGCCGATGCGACAAGTGCTTGCGAACAATGGTAAATCTTCACCTGGCGTCGGCGCTTGGGCGCTGCAGCACACTTCCGAGCACGCTGGAGCTGAAGCAGATCGCACGTACTTCGATACGCGGCGACAGCAGCCGGGCGTTTGCTTACGAGAACCTTCGCGCACTTCGGCCGCGCGGAGACGATCCCAAACTGATCGACGCGCTCGAGGATGCTTTGAATGGCCGGTACGAACGGGGGATATGGCGGGTGCAAGAAAAGGTCCGGCGCTGGGTGCGTAGGAAAGTTCTGCGGGATACCACTGCACAACGATAGTCCTGTGTTTTCTTCCCCCTGAGCAGCCGCTTCGCAGCCGCCACAAAATCCAACGCCAGAGGTGCTAAAGTTTCGCGTCCTCAAGGGACTTGATTTCGGGAAAGAAACGGGACATTAGCGGGCGGCAGTGTTTGTCGACTCTAGCTTCTACAAAACTGCGATCAATTTGCTGAAGGATCGGTTGCTTCGCAGGGTTGCGGAACTCATGGGTTCGCTCCTGTCGCACGGCGCGCCGCGGCAAACCAGCGAAATCGGCTATTTCAAACGCCCTTTGCCCAATCTCGTCCGTCCTGACTACCAGAAGCCGGTCCTGCGGAACTTGCTCAAGGACACCCGCGTTGTGCCATTTCCAGTAGGAAAAGTAGTAGTCGAGGCTCCGCACACCCTGTTCTTTGAGAATGCCCTCTTCTGACGCGTGCTGAAATGTTTGTGACCGCATTCGCCACTTGCCCAACTCCTTCCAAAGCGGGTGCATCTTCTTGTCAAATCGGATGGCATGATTGATGTGTGAGTTGCACCACGAATAACAATCGCGAATCGTCAACACAAACCGGGCATCGGGGAACCCGTTAATCAGGATCTCGAGAAACTCGCGATTCAGCGTGGATGAATCAACCTCCAGCGCGAGGCGGCGATCCCGGTCGCGCAGCCATTCGGTAAACTGCGCCTCACTCGCGCTGCCCGCTCGCCACGCCAGGATTTGCTCGATCAATCGCGGCGCTTCCGGTTCGTGCCTGGCTCGCACCGTCCTGGAAAACATCGACACGATCGAATGCGTGCCGCTCTTTCCCGTTCCGACACAGTAAAGTCTCGTGCGCCGCACCCTGTTGTGCCCAAGCATCAACCGTTTCGTGGCGAATAGAAAATCCGCCAATTTGGTGGTGATCGATCTGCCTGCCATGAAGCTGACTTTGTAACTCAGGGCGTGCGCCTTACTCCAGTCGTTTTTCTTTTTCTCTCTGTGGAGAGACGAAATGGATCTAAAGCGCCATTGACACTACGCTCTGAAATTGGATCATAAATTGGTGCCACCTTTAGCCCTGCCCACGCACTCGGAGCCGAGCCCCGCCATACAGAATGAGCCCAGCTCTCGCCTCATTCTGTGCACGGTTCTTCTGTTTTGCGGCGCGTTGTTCACTGTCGCGCTGACAGGCCTGCCACAATTCATGGATAACGAGTGGAGGCTCTCCGCTTACGTGCTCGACATTCTGCAGAACGGGCGCTTTTTCTGCCCAACGGACGCCAACGGCGACGTGATCTCCAAACCCCCTATGCTGGCGTGGCTGGCCGCGCTCGGCGCCGCGCTGACGGGCGGCGTGAACGCATTCGCCCTGTATTGGCCGACTGCAGCCGCCACCGCCGTCACGACATCGCTCCTCTTTGTTTATGGCCGCAGATACTTCGGTTGGCGAGCCGGCTTGTTCGGCGCAATGGCCTACGCCGTTTCCTACGTTGGGTTGAGCCAAATGAGCATGCCGCGATACGACGGTCTGCTTGCGCTGCCGGTGACTGCCACCGCCCTCGCAGCCTTCTCCGCGTGGCAAACGGGTCGGGGCTGGACCTGGTTTTGGCTTTTTGCGGCCCTTGGCACTCTCGTCAAGGGGCCCATTGCGGTCTTGCTTCCCGCGTTCGGCTTGCTGGCGTATTTTTGGGAACGCCGTTCTCAGCCTCAGCAAGGCAGGGCGGCAGCCGGCTCGCAGTTGCCAGGTATCCTTCTTTTCTTTGTGATCACCGGCGGCTGGTTTGCGCTCGCTTACATGGAAATGGGAAAGCCATTGCTCGATAAAATGCTGGGGCGGGAGCTGGTTGCGCATGCTGTCGAGAAAACCGGCGGGCCGCTCTCTGGAATTGCCGAACCCACAAAAGCTTTTCTTGGCATCTATGCGCCGTGGTCAGTTATCGCTGTGGCGGGCTTCTGGCGCATTGTTCGATCTCCGTCCAGTGATGCGGTGCAGCGGCGACTCGAACGGTTTCTCTTACTATGGTTTCTCCTGGGCCTCATCATGTTCTCGGTTGCGGCCCACCAACGTGGCCGGCTCATTTACCCGCTCATCCCGGCCGCCGCTTTGGTCGCGGGCCTGCAATTGAGTCGATGGACGACTCGCCTCCGGTCTCGAACTCTGCTCTTCACCTCCGGCATTATAGCGCTCGTGTTCCTCGCTGGCAGCTTCCTGTATACCCATGTGATCATTTCGAAGAGCCGGCGCGTCCAGGAAACCCTGGCGATGAAGGCGCTGGCCGAGCGATTGAAGCGCACTGGGCCCGGCGAGTGCCCTCTAACCCACGTCCGCAGCCCAATATCGTTGCAGGTGTGGCTGAACACTCGCCGGCCCGATACGACCGTGGCGCAGGCAGGGGCGCTGCTCGGGGGGACCAGTCCGGCATTCGTCGTCACCAAAGATGCCGCGGCTATTCTCGCAGCGGCACCGACCAACGCGGCAATAAACGAAGTGTTCTCGTGGTCGACGAGGGGCTCATCCGTGCGAATCCTAAGTAATCGGCCGCAGCTCGAGCATCGAGACCCCAAGTGATGCTCGCGATGAGCTCTAGCGCGCGACGGCGCTCGCCAGGCCCGCGCCCATCCCCTGCCGCCGAGCCATAGCGGCAAAAGCGCCTCCATTGGCCAGCAATTCATCGAATCGCCCTCGCTCAACCATGCGGCCATCCGACAACACGATGACCTGATCGCAACTGCTCAGCGTCGAAAGCCGGTGCGCAACGGAAATCACCGTGCGATTTTCGGCGAGGTGATCAATGGCCCGTTGCACCTCGGCCTCAGCCTCCGAGTCGAGCGAAGCCGTCGCTTCATCGAGCACGAGGATCGGCGCATTTCGCACGAACGCCCGCGCGATCGCGATGCGCTGCCTTTGACCGCCGGACAATGTCACGCCGCGTTCGCCCGCCCGGGTCTGGTAACCTTCGGGCAGTTGCATAATGAACTCGTGCGCGTAAGCGTCGCGCGCTGCGGCCTCGATTTCTGCCTGCGTCGCGTTGAGCTTCCCCATGGCAATGTTTTCGGCAATGCTCGCGTCGAACAGGACGACTTCCTGGCTGACCAGCGCGATGAGCTGCCTCAGGTCACGAAAACTGATGTCGCGGATGTCCACGCCGTCGATGGTGATCCTGCCCGATTGCGGATCGTAGAAGCGCAGGAGCAGGTTCACCATGGTACTTTTTGCCGAACCGCTCGGTCCTGCGACGCCAACCTTCGTTCCACGCGGGATCGCGAGAGTAAAATTGTGAAGCACCGGGAAGTCCCGGTAGCCGAACGAGACGTCGTCGAAGCGAATCTCGTTGCGAAACGCGGTCACACGCACCGGAGAGGCGGGGTCCTTCACCGTCGGCTCCTCGTGCATGATCTCCGCCAACCGCACTACACTTGGGTTGGCCTGTTCAAAAACGATGTGCACGGCCGAAAGTTTCTTTACGGAGACAAAGAGCAGCATGACTGCGGTGAGAAAGCCCACAAAATCCGAAAGGCTCGTTTTCGTCCAAAAGATCACCAGCAAGAGCGCGCCCAGGCCGAACATGGCGACGACTTCGATGAACGGATTTACCAATTGCTTCGCCTTCACACCCTTCATGCCCTGGCGGACGATCTCGCGTGAAAGCCTCCGAAAGCGGTTCATCTGCGACTCTTCCAGGTTGTACGCCTTGACCACGCGCACCGTGTTGAGCAACTCGAAAAGCTGGCTGGCTTGCTTTGTTTCCGCCTCGCGGCTTGCGCGCGCCGCTTTGCGAGCCTTCCGACCCAATATCACCAGCGGGCCGAGGCAGACGGGCAGAAACACTGCGGTCATCAACGTAAGCTTCCAGTTCATCCACAGCAAAGCTCCGAGGAGGCCGACCATCGCGATGGATTCCTTCACCAACTCGGAGGAGCCCTGCTTCAACGCGCGGTGAAGTTTGTGCGTGTCGCCGTTGATGCGCGTCATCAAATCGCCGCTCTTCGCCTTGTTGAAAAACGCCAGCGAAAGCGTGCTTAGCTTCTGCATCACGTCCAGGCGCATGTCGTTCACCACGCGCTCGCTGACCCATCCCATCGAATACGAACTGCCGTAATCCGCCGCGCTGCGGACCAACACAAGCAGCGGCAGGAACAACAAGCCGCCCACGACCATTTTCCACGTCCACTCGGCGCCCGCCCGAGGCAACCACGGATCAACGAGCGCATGCACGTTACGCTGAATCGCTTGCGCTTGCCTGGCGACCAGGTTGGGTTTGCGGGTCTTCACCTTGCCGTTGGCGGCAACCTTTTGCTCCTGCCCCGCCGGATTAAAGCGTTCCATCAGCGTCTTGGTCGCCCAAACCATGCTGGCGTTCGACGCCCCGAACACCACGCCCAACAAGACGGCCACGAGCAGGCGGTTCCAGTACGGGCGCATATACTTCCACCCGAATTGGAAGACCATTTTGATGTTGCTCACCGTGTCACTATAACGGCCCGTCTCCGGCATTCGTCAAACACTTCCCCGACCCTGACAGTCCTCATTTAGCCAATACTGGTCCCGCCCATTTCTCGGCAGTACGGGTATCCCACCCCAATTGCGGAAACCCCCACGAGTGGAAGGGTGCCACAGGGCCGGCGCATCCGGCCTCTGATAAGCTTATGTGAAAGGATAGTTTTATGCTGGCAACATCCCGTTCTGAAACGTCATTTTTTGGCCTCGTCGGCGACCTCAAGGCTGAGACTCAGGCGCTCATTCGCGAGGAAGTGGCTCTCGCGAAGACCGAAATGGGCGAAAAGATGTCCTGCTACACGAAGAACGGCGTCTCTGTTGCCATCGGCGGATTCGTCGCGTACGCGGGCGTGATTGTGCTGCTCCTCGGGCTGGGCGCGCTCCTTGGTCAACTCTTTATGAACATGGGTTGGCCGCCGCACGTCGCCTTCGGGGCGGGCTGGGGCATTGTCGGCCTGGTTATCGCCGCGATTGGCGGCGTCATGGTTATGAAGGCGCTGAAGACAATGTCATCATCCACTCTCGCGCCCGAGAAAACCATCGAGACGATTCACGAATTCAAGGGTGACTACGCGCAGTATCTCGCAAAGAAGGAGCGGCAAAGAATCGAGGCCGCAAGCAACGGCGGAAATCACAAACGCACCAGCGAACAAATCAAGACGAGCGTTGAGACCACGCAGAAGATGATGGGCGACACGATGGAGGAACTTAAGAACCGCCTCACGCCCGGGTACATGGGCCGCTCACTGGTCGCAGGCGTCAAGCATCATCCGGAGCGCGCCGCGATTGGCGGGGCCCTCGCGGGGCTGATCGGCTTTCTGCTCATTCGCGGGCGCGCGCATCACAAACACGCCAGGGAACTCGCCGACTTCGCACGGCAGGATCTGCTACCCTGGCGCGTAAAACGGCAGATGCGGAAGGCGGCCACCGCCGCCGCAATGGACGCGGCGTGCCAAGAATAGCCGTTCTCAAACCACGCGGAGCGTCATAGACTGATTTTGAAAGCGGCGCGGCAGCGCGCGCACTCCAGGACGCTTCGCGCATTCCGTTGCGCCTCGCACTTGCGTAATCGTGGAGGATTCCTCA
>Ga0137340_1000060_pt1 | contig 25368 bp, 19 predicted proteins | sample EasRivERMLT400_2_FD_102295 | JGI IMG/M metagenome (GOLD analysis project Ga0137340, IMG submission 102295) | Soil microbial communities from meander-bound floodplain in the East River, Colorado, USA - East River MetaG ERMLT400_2 | ecosystem: Environmental > Terrestrial > Soil > Floodplain ...
CGGTAAGCTTGAGCCCGGCGTGCGTTTCCCGGCCCATCTGAACGTCGGCCCTGAAGATTTTTATGTGCTCACCGGCGACCTGTTCATCGGCGAGCGCCGCCTGAGTCCCGGCGATTTTCATCATGCCGACCGTGGCTCGCAGCACGGGGTAAATCATTCAGTCGAAGGCTGCACGTTGCTCGCAGTCCTGACGACCGATGATCCGCTCGTGGAATTAGCGGCGAGTTGAGGCCCGCATTCCGCTCAAACTTTTGAATGGCGCGCGAAGTCCGCGCGCTGCGTTTCACTCAAGACCTCAGGCCGATAAAACCGATCGTAAAATTCCGCGTCGAGATGGCACGCCTGGAAGCCCAGCACCGTTCGATATGGCGGCATGTAAGCCGGAAAACGGCCATAGCGATCCCACACGTATTCGCAGTAAGCGACGGTGGCGTTAATCGCCGCGTCGCTGATCACCGGAATTTGTCGTGTCACCTCATCGTGCCTGCCCCATGCGCTCGGGCCGACCGGATCGCGAAACACGCCGCGCGCGCCAAACTTCAATTCCACGACTGCCTCGACCGCTTCCCTCATCGATTTGAAATGAGGTGGACAGAACGGCTTGAGCAGGACTTCACCATTCCTTTCGAGGCCGACCGGATACGGCACGAGCGGGTCGCGCTTTAAAAATTTCATGGCGAGCGCCGCAAGCCGCCCGGCGCCCAGGTAACGACTGGCCGGCATTTGCTGCATGCGGAAGTCCAGGGCCTGAAACCAGCCGAACTCGTGATTCGCAAAGTTAGGAAACCCACCAAGCCCCAAAGCCTGCGCCATCAGTCCAAGGTTCTGCAACATCATGCCTTGCTCGACCGTCACAAACTCGTTCACGAATTGCTCGACCTGCCGGATCGTGGCGACGCGGCCCTTGTGCGGATCGTCTTCGAGATGCCCGCCCCTTGAGCGCGCGAACCGTCCAAGGCCCGCCGGGCGGAAGTCATTTCGTTCATCGACAATAAATGCGCCTGTCGCTTCGTTAAAAATTTCGAGCAGCCCATTCACATACATGAACGTGAGATCGTTCACTGGCAGGAAGTAACTTGTGCCCCGCGCATGGGCCGACCACTGGTTCGCGTTGATGTTGAAAAGCGGCTCGGAGGGCGTGCTCGCGCGGCCATCCTTGATCTTCACGCGGTAACGCCGATACAACTCGCTGAACGCGCCGCGGCGGCCAAGCTCGATGAGTTCCGGTATTTCCTTCGCCGGCAATTCGCGAGGCCGGCGTATCAAATAAGTGGCCTCGTCATTCGTGACCACAAGCGCCACCGTTTGCAATGCATCGCCGCTGGCGATCGTGCGTGCCACCAGCCCCGCCATGATGTTCCCGCCTCCGCTTTGGGTGTAACATAAGTCCGCAAGCGCATAACCCGTGATGCCGCACGCGGCAAAAACCAACGCCGCCTCCTCAGCTTCCGTCAGTGGCGTCGGCTGATGCCGGCTTTCAAACGCGAGCGGTCCGCCTGGCATTTTCATCCCTAATCCAAATCGCCGGGAACGGCGCTCGCGAAGCGCCGTCAAAAGCGGGTATCGATCAACGCTGTCACGAAGGTCGCTGCTATCGGGAGGGTTCATGTTCAAATCGTTCTGACTATACGTATCAAGTCCCCACGTGGATGCAGAAAATTTTTGCAGTCAGGGGCGCGCCTCAATTTTTTGTGATGAGCAGAAGAAGGAGATTCTCTCACCGCATTTTCTGGATCGCGACCGGCCTCGGTCGCCTTTGGTCGTATTGAAAGAATGCGACCGAGGCCGGTCGCGCTCCAGAAAATGGAAAACTATTGAGATTTCGCAATTCACCGGGCTGAAGCCGCGGTGTTAAGGAGATGCACCTTCCGATGCATCCGCTCTCCGCATGTGCACGTAGAGCTATTTGGAACGGATGAAAACTCAAACAGCGAACAACACGGATCGGTTTATAACATTTCTGGTCGCAATGGCAGTTTGTCTTGCGGTCTCCGGCTGCGAGCGCCAGCGAGAGCAGCCAGCCTCCTCCTCGCAAAGCGCCGAGAGCGCGAGTGTGCCGGAGCCGCTCGCGTGGCTCCTCGCGCCCCACGACGGCGCGAGTCGCCTCGACGAGAAGATCAGGAAATGCCAGGAGCAGTTGCGCGAGGGGAGAAATCAGGAGGTCGTCCTGGAACGGCTCGGCTGGCTCTTCGTCGCCAAAGCACGCGAGAGTTTTGATGCGGGCTTTTACAAACTCGCCGAGCAGTGCGCCCTCGCGCTCGAACTGCGCAAGCCCGGCAGCCACGAAGCAATGCTTCTGCGAGGTCATGCCCTGCAGAACCAGCACCGATTCAGGGAAGCCGAGCCGCTGGCGCGGGAACTGGTGGCCAACCGCGGCCTGCCGTTCGATTACGGTTTGCTGGGCGATGTGCTGATGGAGCAGGGGAGATTGGCCGAAGCCGCCGAAGCCTGCCAGAAGATGATCGACCTGCGGCCCGACCTTCATTCTTACGCCCGTGGCGCCCACCTCCGCTGGCTCAAAGGCGATCTTATCGGCGCCATGGAGATGATGCAGGCGGCAGTCGATGCGAGTTCACCCCAGGACCCCGACGCTGCCGCATGGACTCGCACGCGACTTGCCGCCTTGCATTTTCAAGCCGGCGCAACCGCCGACGCCGAGCGCACGTGCGACGAAGCCGTCGCGTTGCGACCCGACTACGCCCCCGCGCTGTTGATGCGCGGGCGGATGCTGCTCGCAACCGATGATCGGAGTGCTGCCGTTGACGTCCTGGAGCGCGCCGTGCGCGCAAATCCGCTTCCGGAATATCAATGGATTTTCGCGGAAGCGTTGCGCGCCGCCGGTCGCAATCAGGAAGCAGCAGGCGTGGAAGCTCGCTTGCGCAGCCATGGTGCAGCCGGCGACGCACGCACTCTTTCTCTCTATCTCGCGACGCGCGGTGAAGAGCCGCAGTTGGCGGTGCGCCTCGCGGAGGAGGAATTTCAACAGCGGCAGGATGTTTTCACTCACGACGCGCTTGCATGGGCGCTGGCTGCCGCTGATCGACTTGACGAGGCGCGGACGCATATGTCCCGCGCCCTCGCGGAAGGCACCGACGACGCGCGCCTTTGGCTTCATGCGGCCGTCATTGCGGCAAGGGCCGGACAACCGGAGGAGGCAGCGCAGTGGTTGGAGAAGGCCGCGGCCCTCACGTCGTTGCTGCTGCCCAGCGAAGTCGAGCAACTCGAAGCGGCGGCCGAATTGATGGCGAATCCAGAACTCGCCCGCCTGCCCGAATCTTTCCCTGCGACGGATGACGAATCCCCAGCGGCGGGAAACTAAAACAAAAACCCATCATACATCAGGAACATAATGAAAAAGAAAATCGATCCCTTATACCGCGGCCTTTCTCTGCTGCTCGCAGGTCTCGTGGCGGCCCCCACGTTGACGGGGCCTGTTGCATTCGCATCCAGTCACATGGATGCGCCGCTCATCACGCTCGATCCCGCCGCGAACACGACGGATGTTTACGCATTCATCCAGGAAGAGGGCGGCGTGAAAAGTCTCGTCACTGCCCTTGGAGTCTACCCGCACCAGGAGCCAGGCATCGGCCCAAACAAATACAACTTTGACGACAAAGTTCTTTATGAAATCCACATCGCGACCGGTAACGATCTCGCCGCGGGGCGTGCGAGCCTGAGTTACGAATTCGAATTCGCAACCACGTTTAAGAACAAGAATACCATTCTCCAATCGTATCTGGGCGTGGTGACCAACGTCGCGGACGCCGCGCAAAACCTGGTGCAGACCTACACTGTGACCAGAGTCAATCGTCGTGGCCAGCGCGACGTCCGCACTCCTCTCGGCACGGGCGTTGTGCCGCCCAATAACCAGGGGATCGCCACGCCGTTTTATAATCAGGGCGACAATGGCGAGAACCTGGCCAAAGATGGCGTCGCTACCGAGGCCGAACTCGACCGTTATACGGCCCAGTCGATCGCGCGCCTCGACAATGGCTACATCGCTTTTGCCGGCCAGCGTGACGACGGCTTTTACGCCGACATCCAATCAGTCTTTGACCTGCTCCAACTTCGTTCGCCGGGCAAAGATTCGCAGGGAGGATACAATCTGCACCTGATGGCGCTGGCGATTCCCATCAGCGAATTGGGGGGTGATCAGCAGGTGGTTGGCGTTTACGCGACCACGAGCCGGCGTGCCATGCGTATTCTGCGCGACAGCGAGGACAAACATCTCAAGTCGCGCGAACAGGTCAATTCCGGACGATGGGTGCAGGTCGCTCGCCAGGGCAATCCGCTCTTCAACGAAGGCCTCGTCGCCATCGCTGACAAAGATCGCTACAGCCGCAGCAGTCCGGAGATGGACAAAACCTTGTTTCGCAAATATGCGGAAACTCCCGAGTTGGCGAAACTGATCAACATGATCGTATTCAATGGCAACGGACCCGCGCCTGAAACCAATCGCACGGACATCGCGGGCATATACATTCCCGATCTGATCAAGGTCGATCTCTCCACCGGCTCCTGCCGATTGGCGGGCGGCGGTGCCGATCACCCGACCAACCCGGATGATCCCGGCTTCTCGCGCTTGAGCATCTTCGGCAACGACGTGCTCAAGAGCGCGATCCAGGACCCGTTCGGCAACGGCGGGTTCATTCCCGGCGGGTGGCCCAATGGCCGGCGCTTCGGCGACGACGTCGTGGACATTGCCGTCTCCGCGATCATCAGCGACTTGCGCGGCCCGGTCGTCATCCGCGTTGCCGATGGCATCGACGGTGTGAGCACCAATGACATGGCGTTCAACAAAGTCTTCCCGTACGAGTCGACGCCTCAGAACGGACGCAACCATAACCATCCGTAAACTTCCCGCAACGATCCCCGGCGACGGACTCTTCGCGCCTCGCCGGGGAATTCCCATGTTCAGCCATGAACCTCCGCGCCACTTTGCTGCTGATCCCTGGCTTCATTGCCGCCACGACCGGCGAGGCCGGAAGACCCCTCGCAATTGATGACGCCACTCCCGTTCCTCGCGGCGAATTCGAAATGGAGGCAGGCGTCAACTTTTTCGACGACGGTCCATTGCGCCATTGGGATTTTCCCCTGGCTCTCGCCTATGGCCTGTCCCAACGATGGGAAGTCTCCCTCGGCAGCGGCGGACAATTGGAGGAGCGCGGCGAATTGGAAGCCGACGACCGCCTGGTCACCGGCCTGAGCGACGTAATTCTCGCGACGAAAATAAAATTTGCCGACCAGAAACAACTCTGGGCCGATCATGCCCTCAGCGTTTCTGTGAAACTTCCCACCACCTCCCGACACAAAGGACTCAGCACTGGAGAAGTCGATTACGACGTCACATGGATCGCTTCCCGCCGTCTGACGCCAAAGACCAGCGTGCATCTTAATGTTGGATACACCTGGCTCACCGATCCTCCCGACGACCCGATTGATGATGTGTTCCACTATGGCCTCGCGTTCGGTTACCAGTTTTCCGAACGGATCGAATTCGTCGCCGAGACATTCGCGAACACACCGCTGGATCGCCTCGCGTCCACCGCTGTTTTCGTCAACGGCGGTTTGCGATGGCAGGCGGCTCCCAATCTCGTTTTGGACGCGGCCATTGGCGCAGGCCTCCGTGGAAAAGTGCCCGACTTCACGGCCACCGTGGGATTCACCTGGTCGTTCGGGTCACGTCAAAAACGTGACATCTAAATCCTATGGATCCGAACCTCGCGAAGCGTCTTGGAGTGCGGCACTCCTGTGCCGCTTTCCCCACAACCCGAAAACCAACATAAACTGAGATACCCATGAAACGACTCTCTCTAACACTACTCATCTGTATCGCATTTGTCGGCGTGGCCTCCGCCCATGATCCCGGCCTGAGCACCCTCATAGTAAAAGCAGCCGATAACCGTCTCGAAGTCTCAGCAACGTTCTCCCAAAAAGATATCGAAGCGCTTCTCGTTCTCCAACGAGGCGCTGCGTTGGAGCAAACGAACCTCGCGCAACTCGCCCTCGAAGCCGTGCGGATCGAACAAAACGGCAAGGCATTACACCCGCTCACTCACCGTATGGGTCTTGCCGGCGCGGATAATGTCGAAGCTCAGCTCACATTTAACTCAGACGCGGCTGGCAAATTGACATTGCGTTCCCCGCTCATCGAAAAATTAGCGCCCGGCCATCGCCAGCTTCTTTCCGTGATGGATGCCAGAGGCCAGGTGCTGGCCGAACGCCTTCTGAGCGCCAGCATCGATAGCGCGGACGTGGAAATTCAGCCTGCCCAGCCGAGTGCTCCTGAAACATCGATCAGAGGCTTCGTCCTCCTGGGCGTGGAACACATCCTAACGGGCTATGATCATCTGTTGTTCCTGTTTGCGCTGCTCATCGTCGCGCGAAATTTCATGGCCTCGCTCAAAGTCATTACCTGCTTCACCGCCGCCCATTCAATCACCCTCGCTCTCGCCACCTTTGATGTCGTGCAACTCCCCTCGCGCATTGTCGAACCGCTCATCGCCGCCTCAATCGTGTACGTGAGCATCGAGAACCTCGCCCGGCGCGGGGAAACGCGCGGGCGCCTCGCATTGACATTCGCCTTTGGGTTGGTCCACGGCCTGGGCTTCGCAACCGTGCTGCGCGAACTCGGCCTCGGTTCCAGCGGCAGCGGGATCGCCCTGCCATTGCTCTCATTCAACCTCGGCGTCGAGCTGGGACAAATCCTCGTCGGGGCCGTCCTGTTACCCCTGATCTGGAAAGTGCGACAACATCCGATCGCCGCGAACCGACTCGCCCCGGCCTGTTCCCTCCTCATCACCGCCGCCGGAACTTTCTGGCTCATCCAACGCATCTGGTGCTCTCAATCGTAATCGTAATCTTAATCTTACTCTTAATCTCGGCACCCCCTCCCGCAGCAGGCCTTCATCATTCGTCATTTGCGGACTCCACACCCTCAACGCTCAACCTTCCTCCCCTCTTTCCCTCCTGCCTTCCTCAGAGATCCCCTCTGCGTCTTCGCGTCTTTTTGCGTCGAAGGGGGGCGAACTGGTACAGTTGCTGCGGACAGAATCCCATGCAAGGCCACAACCAGAGTGATGGCGACCCGGACGCGCAAATTCCCCTACATGACAATTGCCTTGCCCGCGTCTAACGTTAAGATGGCCCGCTCGCCCGCAAGCGGGGTGGTTGGAAAGGAATTTGTATGACTGACGCAAACGCCAGGAGACCCAAATCATGGCCCAAACGGCTCATGTGGTTGGGGATCATCTTCTTATTACTGCTGTTAGTGCTCTATTTCGTCGCCACGAGCGCCGCTTTTCTCCGATCGGTGATCCTTCCCCGCGTCGGCAAATCGATGAACTCGACCATCACCGTCGGCGACGCCTCGATCAGCCCCTTCAGCAAGGTCGTGCTGAAGGACTTGAAAGTGACGCCCAACGGCAAGGAGACGCTCCTCACCGCGCAGGAACTGCGCGCGCGTTACAGCCTCTTCAAGATCATTGGCGGCAACATCAAAATCGACGAGGTCGCCATCGTCTCCCCGGTCGTGCAGATCGTGAAGGCCGCCGACGGTTCCAGCAATCTCGATCCTATTCTCGCTTCACAAAAAGAGGAACCGTCTAAAAAAGAGGACAAAGGGAAGAGCGAGGCCCCGAAAGTCGATCTGAAAAAATTCGCTCTCAACAATGCCACCGTTCGCACCATACAGCATCACGCCAATGGAAAGCGGGACACGATCGAAATCTCGAATGTCAACGTCACGCTCGATGACCTCCGCAACGGCGCGACGGCGAAAATCGCCCTGGGCGCAGATATTAATATGGCGAACAATCCTCCCGACGCGCAGCCCGGTTCGCTCGCCGGCAAGCTCAACGGGAATTGGACGATTGCGTTTTCGCCCGAGTTGAAGCCTGCGACCGTTCAGGGTGGGGGACAGTTAAATGTGCAGAACAGCTCCGGTGCTCTGGCCGAACTTGCCGGCCTCTCAGCGCAGTTCACCACCGACACCACGCCCACAGAGATCAAGCAAGTCGCGCTGCAATTTAAGAAAGGCAACACGGCTCTCGGCGAAGTGCGCGCGCACGGCCCGTTCGACATCAACAAAATGGAGGGCCTCGTCAACGTGCTCGTCCTTGCCATCGATCGTCAGGTCCTGAACCTCGCCGGCGCCGCCTCCGGAATGGATTTCGGCTCCACCGTCATCAATTCCACGAACCAGATTCAATTTGCGAATGCGGGCAACGCGATTACCGCGCAGGGCCAGGTCGCCGTTGCCAAATTCAGCATCAAACGCAAAGCGCAAACCACGCCGCCGATGGACGTGCAGCTCGCCTACAACGTCGCAGTCAACAATGCCGACAAAGCAGCGGACATTCGCGCGTTCACGCTCAATGGCGTGCAGGGCGGCCGGAACGTCCTCAAAAGTGAACTTACAAGCCCGATGCGAATTTCATGGGGCGTCGCCGCCGCGAATGCGGGCGATTCCACCCTTCGCCTCATCGTGGACGGCTTGAATCTGACGGATTGGAAAGCCCTGGCCGGTGATCTCGACCCGGCGGGCAAGGTCAACATGACCGTGAACCTCCAATCGCAGCAGTCCGGCAAACAACTCGCGCTCGACGCCACATCACAGATCGAGGGTCTGGCAATGACCGCAGGGAGTAACCGTCTCCAAAACGTCGGCATTGCCTTGCGCGCGCGCGGACAGGCCGTCGACATGAAAAAGATCACGTTGCCCGAATTCCGTCTCGAAACCACCCATGCCGGCCAGCCCATGCTCACGCTCACGGGAAACGCGCAGACCGACACGGACGCAAAAACCACCGACGCGCAATTCACGCTCGACGGCGCGTTGCCCACGGTCCTGAAAGCGCTTTCGCGAGCGGATGCGAGCGCAACTTCCGGCGCATTGAACGGCCAGCTCCGAGTCACGCAAAAAGGCGACGACCAAAGCGTGAGCGGCAAGATTGCCCTGGCCAGCTTCAACGGCCAGTACGGCGACAAGAAATTCAACAACTTCGGTCTCAACGCCGACATCGACGCTGGACAGAAAGGAAGCGAGCTGACGTTGCGGAAATTGTCCGGCGCTCTCACTGGCGCGGGTAAACCGGCAGGCACTTTCGAGGTGAGTGGAAAGTTGAACCAGGCGACGCAGGCCGGACAATTTCAACTCAAGCTCGTCAACATCAATGAAGGCGCGGTGCGCCCTTTCCTCGAACCGATGTTCCCTGGTAAACAACTCGTTTCGGTGTCGATCAACGGCGACGCATCAGCGCAAATGTCCGGCTTCGAAGACTCCAGGATCAAGGCCGACTTCAAAGTCGCCAACTTCGCCGTGCGCGATCCGAAGAAAGCAAATCCCCAAACGCCCCTCGCTGCCGGTTTCAAGCTCGAAGCCGCGCAGAAAAAAAACGTCATGGAGTTGCAGAATTGCGAACTGGCGCTCACGCCCACCCAGCGCGCGAAGAATGTCGTGAAGATCACCGGTCGCCTGGACCAGTCCCAGACCAACGCCATGCAGGGCGATTTGAAGGCCACGGCGGAGACTCTCGACCTCACTCCATATTATGATCTCGTCGCCGGCGATAAAGCGCCCGACGCGCCCGCGTCCAGCGGCACTCCGTCCGCGCAACCGGCTGCCTCCCCGGGCGACGCCAACAAAGAGCCGGATCCGATCAAGCTGCCCTTTCGCAACACCGTCGCTGACATCCAGATTGCGCGATTGTTTCTCCGCGAAATCGACATCGCGAATTTCCGCAGCACGACCAAAGTGGATGGCTCGCTCGTGACCATGAAGCCACTCGAGATGAGCATCAACGGCGGGCCGGTAGACGCGTCCGTCGATCTCGACCTCGGCGTCCCCGGATACAAATACGATCTCGTCTTCAAGGCCAATCGCGTCCCTGTCGAGCCGCTCGCCAATTCCTTCTCACCGGATTACAAAAACCAGGCTAAGGGCGAGTTACTCGCCGATGTAAACATCAAAGGCGCAGGGACCACCGGCGTGAACCTGAAGAAAACGCTCACCGGCCAAACATCCCTCCTCTTTACCAACGCCAACATTCAGTTGACGTCTAAATGGAAGCCCGTCTTTTTCGTGATTGGAACCGTGTTGCGCGTCGGTGACCTGACTAAATCTCCGATTACCTGGCTCGCCGCCGACACCACGATGGGCGATGGCAAAATCAACATCAACCGGCTCGTCGCTGTCAGTGAAGCATTCGTCGCCGAATCGCAGGGAGCAATTCCCATTGCCGACATTCTTACAAATTCGGTTTTGAATCTGCCGCTGGAAATTTCCTTGCGCCAATCAGTGGCTCAGCGCGCCAATCTCGCTTCCGCGAATGCGCCGACCAATACCGATTTCGTTAAACTTCCCACGTTTGCCCGCCTCAAGGGCACGATTGGCCAACCGAAGGCGGATACGGACGAGAAAGTGATCCTGGGATTGCTTGCCCGGTCTGCCGCTGGTGTTCCGGGGGTTGTCGGGGGCGACGCCGGCAAGCTTCTTCAGGGCATCGGCGGATTCCTCAGCGGCGACCGCAGTACGAATCGCGCCGCGGCAAATACGAATGCCCCGAGTGGGACAGTCACGAATGCGCCGGCCCAACGCAATCCGCTGGGAGGCCTGTTGGATCTGATCCCCAAATCAAAGAAATAGCGAAACATCTTGGCCCATTAACAACCCGTTGCTACATACCCCCGATGCAGACCCCTCTGGATTATTTGCAGCAGAACCGCGACCGCTTCGTGCGCGAACTGAGCGACTACGTTCGCTTCGCCAGCGTCTCTGCGCAGGGCCATCACAAACAGGACGTCGCCGCCTGCGCCCAGTGGATTCACGATCACTGTCGCAACATCGGGCTGGACACGCGCATCAATAGCACCGGCGGCAACCCCATCGTCGTCGCGAAAACTCCGCACCGCCCGAAGCGGCCCAGTTATCTCGTTTACGGCCACTACGACGTGCAGCCCGCCGAGCCGTTTGAATTGTGGATCTCACCGCCGTTCGAACCCCGCATCAATGACGGGGCCTTGTTCGGCCGCGGCTCGAGCGACAACAAGGGCCAGCACCTCGCGCACTTGAACGCTGTCGAAGCGTATCTGAAAACTGGGACTGAGTTGCCGTGCAACCTCACTTTCGTCATCGAAGGCGAGGAGGAAGTTGGCAGCGAACATCTTGGTGAGTTCCTGAAAGCGAACCGCGCCGAGTTGAAGTGCGACACCGTCGTTATCTCCGACACCGGCATCCCGAGTCCAAAACATCCCGCGCTTACCTACGGCTTGCGCGGGATCGTCGCGTTCGAATTGACGGTGCACGGCCCGTCCCGCGATTTGCATTCCGGCATTTACGGAGGCTCACTCGAAAACCCCGCGATGGCTCTCGCGCAAATGCTCGCAAAGCTCCGCGACAAGAATGGCCGCATCGCCGTCCCGGGTTTCTACGATGCGGTCGTGCCGCTCACGTCGTACGAACGCAAGCAGCTCGCGCGGCTTCCCTTCAAGGAAAAGGAATATAAAAAGTTCCTCGGCGTGCCGGAACTTTTCGGCGAGCGCGGGTTCACTGCCCTCGAGCAACGCTCAGCGCGGCCCACGCTCGAAATCAACGGACTCACCAGCGGTTACCAGGGCGAGGGGAGCAAAACCATCATCCCCGCGTGGGCGCGCGTCAAAATCACGTGCCGCCTTGTGCCGAATCAAAAGCCCACCGCGGTTCGCCAGCTTGTCGTAAAATATTTGAAGTCCATTTGCCCGCCGACCGTGCGGCTCGAAGTCGATTCTGGTCACGGCGGCGATCCGTATCTCGTCTCCCCGGAAAGCAACGAAGCGCAGGCCGCGTTGCGCGCGCTCAAGTCGGCCTTTGGTTACGCTCCGTTATTGATGCGCGAAGGCGGTTCAATTCCCATCGTCACCGAATTCAAACGCCAGCTTGGCGCCGACACGCTGCTGCTCGGTCTCGCGTTGCCCGATGACAATCCGCATTCGCCCAACGAAAAGTTCGACCTCACGTGCTACGATCGCGGCGGACGTTTGGGGGTTCATTTGTGGCAGGAGCTCGCGGCGGCATCTTAGCGAGGTAGGGCGCGCTGTCCCTAGCGCGCCGCAGGGTTGTCAAGATGCACACTACCGCACTTGCCACTCGCGCAACTCCTGTTCGAGCCGTTCCAGCGGCAACCCGACCACGTTGGAAAACGAACCGTTGATCTTCTCGACGATCATTTCGCCGTGCTCCTGGATGGCGTAAGCGCCCGCCTTATCCAGCGTGTGAACTTTCGCAACGTACTCGTTGATCTGCGCCGCGTTGAGCGTGCGAAACACAACCGTCGTGCTAACCGCAAACAGTCGTTCTCGTTGGCTCGCGAGCCGTATCAACGCAATGCCAGTTATCACCTGGTGCGTCTTGCCCGACAATGCGCGCAGCATGCGTTGCGCGTCCGCGGCGTCCTTTGGCTTTCCAAAAATCGTCATCTCGAGGGCGACGACTGTGTCCGCCCCGAGCACCAGTGCATTCGCGTGGTGCCGCGCGATCGCGCGCGCTTTGCGGTGCGCGTTCACCTCGCAGACTTCGTGGGGTGACAAATACTTTGGCGAAATCTCCTCCGCGACCGCGGGGATCACGTCAAATGGAATGCCCAGTTGCTTCAGCAACTCGCTTCTCCGCGGCGAAGCCGACGCCAGCACCAAACGCGGCAGTTTCATTTTGCGACCGCTTCGAGCGCGCTCGTGAACTGCGCGACCTTCGCTGCGAATGCTTTGTCATCCAGGACCGGCGTCGCCTCGCGCACGTCAACGTCGCGCTCCAACTCAATCCACGACTTGCAGCCGCCATACGAAGGCGCCATCGACAACTCGATGGCAGTCGGCAGGCGAAGCACCCGCACAGCGATCGCGAAAATATTTTTCGCGCGGCCCCACTCGAACCGGTCGGCAATGACCTCGTTCCCCCAAATATGTTGTCCGCGCAAACGCTCCGCGTCCGCAAGCGCATCGACGCGCCGCCATTCGGCAACTCTCGCAAAAAACTCAATCCGCTGTTGCTCGGACGTGGGCAACTGCGGCGCGATGGCGTCGTATCGTTGCTGCGCATGCGGCAATACCGACTCGCGCTGCTGATGAAACAGCGTCGGAAATAACAGGAATTCCGGATGATCAACCTGAAAACCGCCGCGCCCTTCGCTGATGCCACCCTTGCGCAGAATGACGATCTGCTCACCGCGCCCCAGCGCATCCACCACGATTGCCCACTCTTTAAATGCCGTCCGCACGGCCTAAGCCTACGAACGCGCATCGTGTTTGACAATGGCAGCCGCGCAACGTGCTTGCCAGCGGGGCAACAGTTTTCATAAGGTCTGCCCAACACCTATGAACAAAGCCGTCCGCTTCAAACTGTTCCTCATGATGGTCCTCGAACTGTTCATCTGGGGAGCGTGGTATCCCTTGGTCTTCGGCTATTTGCCCAGCCTCGGCTTCACTGCCGCGCAGCAGACGTGGATTCTAAACGGGTTTCCAGTCGCCGCAATCGTCGGGATGTTTTTCAGCAACCAGTTCGCCGACCGCAACTTTGCCGCCGAACGTTTCCTGGCGGTCAGCCACATCATCGGTGGCCTGGCGATTCTTGCGCTGGCATGGACGAAATCGTTTCTGCCGTTTTGCATCCTCATGTGGGTTCACTGTCTGCTCTACGTGCCGACGCTTTCGATTGTGAACTCCGTTGCCTTTGCACACATGAAGGATGCGCAAAAGGAATTCGGAATTGTTCGCATGGGCGGAACCATCGGATGGATTCTGGCTGCCTGGCCCTTCACGTTCATTCTCGTCGATTGGAGCGCTGTCAAGGCAGCCAATCCACAAGGGTTCATCAACTGGCTTGGCACGGTCCTGGGTTCCGGCCTCACCGGCCCTGCGCTCCAGGAAGGCACCAAGTGGACATTCATACTGGCCGGCGTGGCGTCTCTGGTTCTCGCCGTGTTCAGTCTCACGCTGCCGCACACGCCACCGAAGCGAGTTGAGGAAGGCGCGGGTTCGAAGCTGGCATGGCTGGAGGCCATGAAGCTGCTCGCGCTCCCGTTCATTCTCATCTTGTGGGTCGTGACCTTTGTCGACGCCACGGTTCACAACCTCTTCTTCAACTGGACTGGCCGCTTTCTCGGCACCGCCGTTGAGCAGGGTGGTGTCGGCATTCCCGGGAACTGGATCATGCCCGTGATGAGCATCGGCCAGGTTGCGGAGATTCTCACGATGCTGATTTTGGGCGCGACGTTAAAGGCCCTTGGTTGGAAAACCACGATGATCATCGGCATCCTCGGTCACGCGGCTCGGTTTGCCGTGTTCGCCTTTATGCCCCAGCACAAGGAAATCATCATCCTCGTGAACGTGCTTCATGGAATTTGCTACGCGTTCTTCTTCGCGACGGTTTACATTTTTGTCGACGAGTTCTTTCCCAAGGACGCACGCGCAAGCGCGCAGGGCTTGTTTAACCTGATGATTTTCGGCCTCGGCCCCCTCGCCGCCAATGCTGTCGGGCCAAAATTAATCAGCGAGACATTTTTCAGGGACGGAGTCATCGATTTCAAAGGACTGTTCCTCATTCCGTGTGTGGCTGCGATCGTCGCTGCGATTGTTCTGGCGCTCTTCTTCCGGCCGCCGGCGAAGAAAGAAGCAACGGTCGCTGCGGGTGGCGCACCCGCGCCCGCGCATTAGCGAAGCACGTCTGTAGCGCAGGTTTCCAACCTGCCGTATCGCCGATTTCCAATCGGCAAAGCGTCCGCCGTGTCAAATATCTGGTCTAGAACTTCAAATTCCACTCGGTCCGCGCGTAGCGCGTGGCCACGAGCGTGCGCAAAGGTTCGTCGGGAAGGGCCTTCATTTTTTGCTTTGCGCCCCATTCTTCGCGCAGCGCGGACTTCACTGGCTCTGCATTCAGCGACAAGCTCGCCACAAAATCATCGTGAGTTCTCGTACCGCGATATTCCGGCTCGCGAGAGGGATGTTTGAGGTAGCGAGAGAGGAGCGTGAGGTCGAAGCTCCCAAGCAGAAACGTGCCGTGAAAGAGCAGGTGCGTGCGCTTGCGGCGCTGCGCGTTCCCAGAAAATTTGCGGCCATCAACCGCGAGGTCCGTGTAGCCTTCGATGCAGATATGTTTGCCCAGGAGCTTCGAAAGCACAGTCGCGTTGCGCTTCATAATGTGACAGTTCGCAGCGGTGATGCTTGCCAGTTCGGGGTGGTGATTGATGTTCAGGATCAGCGAGTAGTTAAGGCAGCCCGCACCCTGCACCACCGCGCCGCCACCGCTGCATCGGCGGAGTATCGGCACGCCGTCCTTCTCGCAGACCCCTCGGTTCACCTCCACGTCAACGTGATCGCCGTAGCCGACGACGACAAACGGCGTGGCGCTTTCCCAGAATCGCAAGACCTCGTCCATCGCCCCCGCTTCGCAGAAGTCGAGCAGGGCTTCATCGCAAGCGATGTTTTCAGCCGGCGTTTCGAACGTGGTGTCTGCGTAATGCATTGTTACCCGTCATAAAATCACAAAACTGCCGCGCTGGTAAGCGTTTACGAAGGGAACCGACGACTCGGATTGACGTGATTGCACCTTGGCAATGCTGTGCATGCTCGACTATGTTGTGCCCGTGATTGAGAAGCGTACAGGTGAGCACGTCGAGCAAGGCAATGGTGAGGAAAACCACACGAGAGAGGGTCGCCGTCGCTCAGTGGAGCGCACGGGGGAGACGCGCAAGTGGTTCAAATCGCTCGAGTTCGTGCTGGAGTACGTGCTCAAGACGCAAGGGTCGGAAGAAGCGCCATTCTTTGTTGAGAATCTGATCGATCGGCTGCGCGAGGCCGGGATTCGCGTGCCGACGACGACCGTCACTCCTTATCTCAACACGATCCCAGTCGATCAGCAACCGGAGTATCCCGGCGACGGGCGAGTGGAGACTCGCATCAAGAGCCTGATTCGCTGGAACGCGATGGCGATGGTGGTGAACGCCAATCGCAAACACAACGGTCTCGGCGGGCACATCTCGACGTTCGCCTCGGCGGCGACGCTTTACGAAGTCGCGCAAAACCATTTTTTCCGCGGCGGCGACGGCGGCCAGCCCGCGGACAGCGTGTTTTTCCAGGGGCACGCGACGCCCGGCAATTACGCGCGCGCGTACCTCGAAGGGCGCTTGACGGATAAACATCTTCACAATTTCCGGCAGGAACTCGCCGAGGGCGGCGGGCTGTCGTCGTATCCGCACCCGTACTTGATGCCGGAGTTCTGGCAGTTCCCGACCGTCTCGATGGGCCTCGGCCCGATCACGTCGATTTACCAGGCGCGGTTCAACCGGTATTTGCAGGCGCGCAAGCTCGTGCAGTGGGAGCGCGAGCCGAAGATTTGGTGTTTCGTGGGCGACGGCGAGTGCGATGAGCCGGAGACGCTCGGGCAACTGACGCTCCCGGCGCGCGAGAACCTCGACAACCTGATCTGGGTCATCAATTGCAACCTGCAACGGCTCGATGGGCCGGTGCGCGGCAACGGGAAAATTATCCAGGAACTCGAAGGCCTGTTCCGCGGCGCGGGGTGGAATGTCATCAAGGTGATCTGGGGATCGGACTGGGATGAGTTGCTGGCGAAGGACACGAGCGGGCTGCTCATCAAGCGCATGGAGGAAACGGTCGACGGCGAGTTCCAGAAGTATTCCGTCTCGCCCGGCAGTTACATTCGCAAACATTTCTTTGGCAAGTATCCGGAGTTGCTGAAGCTGGTGAACCACTTGAGCGACGATCAGTTGCGCAAAATGTATCGCGGCGGCCACGACTCGCGAAAGGTTTACACGGCCTACAAAGCGGCGATGGAGCACAAAGGCCAGCCGACGGTGATCCTTGCAAAGACGATCAAGGGTTATGGTCTGGGCGAGGCCGGCGAAGGCCGCAACATCACGCACGGCCAGAAGAAGCTCAACGAAAAGGAGCTTCGCGAGTTCCGCGCGCGCTTCAACATTCCCATCGACGATGACGTGATCGCGGAGACTCCGTTCTACCGGCCACCGGAGAACAGTCCGGAGATCAAGTATTTGATGGAACGTCGCAAGGCGCTCGGCGGGTTTCTGCCGAAGCGCAAAGTACAGGTGCAACCGCTCAATGTTCCGCCGTTGTCGTCGTTCGCGCAGTTCCTGAAGGGCGGCGGCAATCGCGAATTCTCAACCACGATGGCGTTCGTTGACCTCCTGCGCACGCTGTTGCGCAACAAGGAAGTGGGCCGCCACGTCGTGCCAATCATTCCTGATGAAGCGCGCACGTTCGGCATGGACGGTTTGTTCCGCGAGATCGGCATTTACTCGCCGAAGGGCCAGCTTTACGAACCGGTCGATCGCGAGTCGCTCCTGTATTATCACGAAGCGAAGGACGGCCAAATTCTCGAAGAGGGGATCAACGAAGCCGGTTCGATGGCGTCGTTCACCGCCGCCGGCACTGCCTACGCGACGCACGGCGTCCACATGATTCCGTTCTACATTTATTACTCGATGTTCGGGTTCCAGCGCGTCGGCGACCAAATGTGGCTCGCGGGCGATATCATGGCTCGCGGTTTCCTGCTCGGCGGGACCGCCGGCCGCACGACGTTGAATGGCGAAGGCCTTCAACACGAGGACGGCCACACTCTCCTACAAGCCAGCACGATTCCGACGTGCATGGCTTACGATTCGGCATTCGCCTACGAACTGGCGGTCATTATCCAGAACGGGATGAAGCGGATGTACCAGGACGGCGAGAACATTTTCTATTACCTCACGCTCTACAACGAAAACTACAGCATGCCGGCGATGCCCGAGGGAGTGGAGGAGGGGATCCTCAGCGGGCTTTATCGCTTCAACGCGGGACCGAAGGGAAAATACAAAGCGCACATTCTTTCGAGCGGGCCAATGGTCCGCCATGCGATCATGGCGCAAACCATCCTCGCCGAGAAGTACGGCGTGTCAGCGGACGTTTGGAGCGCGACGAATTACAAGCGGTTGCGCGCGGAAGCGCTGCAGGCCAAGCGATGGAACATGCTTCACCCCACGGAGAAGCCGCGCAAATCGTACCTCGAAACGACTCTTGAGAAAGAGAAGGGCACATTCGTCGCGGTGTCCGACTACATGAAGACTGTGCCGGACCAGATCGCACCGTGGGTACCGGGCGGCTTGATGACCCTGGGAACCGACGGCTTCGGCCGCAGCGAAACGCGCGAGAATTTGCGCCGCTTTTTCGAAGTCGACGCCCCCTCCATCGTGGTCGGCACCCTCTACGCGCTCGCCCAGAAAGGCGAGATCGAAAAGAAGGTCGTCGCGCAGGCGATCAAAGAGCAGGGGATCGATCCGGAGAAGCGTTTCCCGAGCATCCACTGATCGACCGCAACGCCCGCGACTCTCCACTGCCGCCTCCAGCGGTACCGCGACCACGAACACGTGAGTGTGCTGGACTTTCACGCGGGAGTTGGTTATCCAATAGACTGAAGCCCACGGATATCAGCAGGACGCGCTGCTCCTGTCTTAACGAGCACTCGTGCGCCGGCTCATCCGTGTGCGTCAACCATTCACAAAGGCATTGTATGAAGAATAGCTTCACCTTCCTCCTCCTGTTATTCGTGCATTCTGTAGTTGCACAGGGTCCGACCACCTTTACCTACCAGGGCCGCTTGACGGAGAACGGCAGTCCGGCCAGCGGCAATTACGACCTCCAATTTGCTGTTTACGACGCCGTCACGGGCGGCAGCGCCATTGCGGGGCCGCTCACCAATTCGCCCGTCGTCGTGAGCAATGGTTTGTTCGCAGTGCTCCTCGATTTTGGGCCCGGTGTTTTCACCAACACCGACCGATGGTTGGAAATCGCGGTGCGCACGAACGGAAGTAACGGGCCCTTCCTCACGCTCACTCCGCGGCAGATGTTGACCTCCGTGCCCCGCGCTCTTTATGCCGACGCGGCTGGCACCGCCGACGCCGTCTCCGCTTCCAATATCGTTGGTGCCATTCCCGATGATCGACTGTCAACTAATGTCGCATTGTTGACCGGCAATGCGACCTTCGCAGGCGCAGTCACGGCCACCACGTTCAACGGCAGCGGGTTGGGGATAACGCAGATGCCCGTGGATTCGCTGGTGCGAGTTACGACGAATTCTTTGCTTGTTGCCTGGGGTGCGAACAACTCCGGTCAGGCGACTATTCCTCCAGGTTTGAACGACGTAAAAGCTGTGGCAGTAGGTTCCGAGTACAATCTCGCGTTGAAGCCCAACGGCACGGTGATGGCATGGGGATTCGGCTTTCGGGAAACGAATGTTCCTCCAGGTCTGAGCAACGTGATCGCGGTGGCAGCCGGTCTAAACCACTCTCTGGCGTTAAGAATGGATGGAACTGTCGTGTCCTGGGGCGACAACGTCTTTCGCCAGACGAATGTTCCTCCGAGCGCGACCAACATCGTCGCGATCGCAGCCGCCGGTGAATTCAATGTGGCAGCGCGGGCCAATGGCACGGTCGTTGCCTGGGGGCGCAACCAGGCTGGCCAAACCAACGTGCCTCCCACCTTGAACGATGTGGTGGCCGTTGGCGGCGGCTTTGTCCATGCGATCGCATTGAGGACCAACGGCACCGTCAGAGCATGGGGTGGCAATGACTTCGGCCAGACCGATGTCCCTCCCGGCTTGAGCAACGTTGTCGCCATCGCCTCCGGCTGGACTCATAATTTGGCGTTAAAAACGGACGGAAGAGTCGTCGCGTGGGGAAATAACGACGGTGGTAAGACGAATGTTCCTCCAGGTCTGAGCAACGTCGTGGCGATAGCTGCGGGGATGAGCTACAGTCTGGCTTTGAGGTCGGACGGGACGGTGGCTGCCTGGGGAGCAAACAACGCTGGCCAGACAAATGTTCCCGCCGGCTTGAGCGGCGTTATCGCTCTTGCGCGGGGGCCAGCACCTAATCACGCCCTTGTGATTCGGAATCAGGTGTATTCTCCAGTGGCGTGGCTCGACGCCAACAACACCTTTGAAGGAGTCAATACGTTTAAGAGCGATATTCAGGTCAACGGCCTCATGGTCGCAGGTGCCTTTGCTGGAAACGGCTCCGGCCTTAGCAATCTCAATGTCAACGCGGCAAATATCACCTCCGGCACGCTCGCTGACGCGCGCCTCTCTGGCAACGTGGCTTTGCTCAATTCGAGTCCGGCTTTCAGCGGCCAGGTCAGCGCCGGGCTCGGTATGCGTTTGAATGACCGCGATCTCTTGCTGCGTTCGAGCGGCAATGCCAACGGGCTGGGGTGGTATGGCACCGGCAATCCATATGCCGGTGTCGATGTAAATGGCCCTGTTTTATTCGGCTTTTCCGGTGGCGCGTTGGGGCAAGTGGATGGCAGGGGCGAGACCATTACTCTTCGATGGAATTCGTTCAACAGGGTGGGCATCCTACGGGACGCTGCCGCGAACCGCCTCGAAGTTGAAGGCAATGCCTCCAAGACGACCTCGGGCAACTGGCTCGCAAACTCCGACGCGCGCATTAAGACTGGCGTGCGCGGCGTGAGCGGGGCCTTGGAAAAACTGGCGCAAGTGCGCCTGGTCAAATTCCGCTACACCGACGAATATCGCGCCCAACATTCCTGCATCGAAGACCGCGAATACCTCAACGTCATCGCGCAGGATTTTCAAAAGGTTTTTCCCGATCACGTCAAAGGCAGCGGCGAAAAGCTGCCCAATGGCGATGAGATTCTCCAGGTGGATACCCATCCGCTCACCATCTATTCGGCGGCTGCCATTCAGGAACTCCATCGTGTTGTGCAGGAGAAGGAAGCGAGGATTGCCACCCTGGAGAGCCGCCTCGCCCGACTTGAAGCTTTCATTGCCGCGTCTGGCCCAAAACAAGCGCGAACTGAATAAAAAGGTATGAGCAAAATCGACCGGGTCATCCCACTGCTCGTGTATTCAGACATCCAGGCGGCCCACGACTTCCTCGTCAAGGCCTTCAGCTTCGACCCGGGAGGCGTGCAGCGCGATGCGAGCGGCCATGCGGTCCACGGTGAAGTGCGCGCCGGGGCCACGTCAATCTGGTTGCACCGTGTCACTGCCGAACATGATCTTTCCGCCTCAGCCGCGGAGAGTTCCGGTCTTGTCATTTTCGTGGACGATGTCGACGCGCATTACGAAAGTGCCCGGGCAGCTGGCTGCAAAATCGATAGCGCCCCTCAGGACATGCCGTACGGCCAACGCGAGTACGGCGCGCGCGATCTGGAAGGCCATCGCTGGTGGTTCGCCTCGCCCCTGGAAACCTCTACGTAGTGACGCCTCAACACGTTCAGCAAGGTGGCTCGCGCTGGGTCTCATCCGGATGATCTTTTGCGGCGCAACCCTCGCTCCCATTCGTAGCGAATCGTCACTGCCTGCGCCCACCAATCACTGAGGCCATGCTTGTCCCGAAGATACTTTGCTGCCTGCGTGTGGCCCCTCTTCTTCAGGCCAAACCTGTCTAATATGCCGAACCAGTCCTGCCAGACCCTGTCCGTTTTGGCCCGGACGGCGTCATCGCTGATTTTTTGAAAAATGGTCTTCTTCGCTGGCATGTTTCCTTTGACGCATATTCGTGAGCGCACTTCGCCGGGTCAATGGCGGATATAAATGGGATCAAGGCTCATAACAGTGGCCCGAATAATTACCAGTTTGTCCCTCACCCTGACCGAGTTTTGAATGATTGCTGCGCCCGAGAGACTTCGTCTCCGCAGCCCGAGGGAGAGGGGAAAGCCTTCGTCCATCCCCCGCCGTCCAAAGCCGTTCTGGAACATAAATCGCACTTGGTGGCTCTCACGATTGTTCGTATAAATGCTGTATGGGCGATTCGTCACTGCACGATCTGTCGAGCGAATGGTTCGCTTGCCCGAATTCCAGGATCACGCGACGTGATTTTGTGAAAATTTTTTGGTTCGGGGCTGCGTCTTCTTCGCTGTTCGGCAAGCCCTGGCTTGCGGCTGCCGTGGCGGCTCCATCCCCGGCGGCTGCCGGCGGCACCGGTGTGCTTCACGTTAACATCAGCGATTTCCCCGCTTTGCAGAATGCCAATGGTTCCGTGCGCCTTTCGGTGACCAGCAACACCGGCGTATTTTATCCCCTTCTGGTCAATCGCGGAACCGGAAATCAGTTTTTTGCAGTGAGCACTCGATGCACTCATCAGGGCTGCGTGGTGCCGCCCTTTAGCACGGCCGCAGGAGCGAGCGTCTGTCCTTGCCACGGCTCAAGGTATGCCATCGATGGAACGGTGGTGGGCGGGCCGGCCCTTGCGTCTCTCTCGCGCTATACCAACACGTTTGACGGTGCGAACAGCCTGCGCATCCAACTCCCGGGCCTGGGATATTCGATCACCAGTTTGGCCGTCCAGACCGGAGCCGGCCCGAGGTTGCAATTGCGCTTCCCCACTTTGCAAGGCGCGGGATATCAGGTGCGCTTTCGTGATTCGATCGGGGCTGCGTGGGCGATTACACCATTTGCCACCACGGCCAATGGTGCGGCTGCCAGTACGGTTCTTACCGGCACAGGTGCCACCGCGACCGTCTTCGTTGATCGCGTGAGCGCGACTGGCTTTTACGCCGTCACGCTGAGGGCGACACCAGGTTAATAGGAACCCCATCGGAGTCGCGGCGCGCTGGGGACAGCGCGCCCTACCCGAAAGGGTTGGTCCGGGTATTTACGCTCGGAGGTGAGTCTGATTTCTCCGAGGTGGCGAAGGAGCGCTTCTCGTTGACGCTCTACCCGAAATCCATAGGATGCGACAATGTGAACCTCAGAAATCGGTTATTCGATCTTGAAAGGTTTCCCATGCGATTGATTCATCGCGTCGTCCCTTTTGGTTTCGTTGCGTGCTTGGTTTGCTCCAGTGTGGCGGCGACTGAACCGGAGCCCGTTCTTACGGATGCCGCGCTCCGGCAAATCCTGCAGGAGCGTATCAAAGCGAAAAAGGCGGTCGGTCTTGTAGTCGGGCGACTCCAGGGAACGAACCGCAGTGTAGTTGCCGCGGGCACAATGAGCCTGACGAGCAGCCGGCCAGTGGACGGGGACACCGTGTTTGAGATCGGGTCGATCACGAAAGTCTTTACCGGCACGCTGCTCGCGGACATGGCGAACCGTGGCGAAGTGCAACCTAACGATCCCGCGACGAAGTATTTGCCTCCGACAGTGAAGATGCCCAGCCGTAACGGCCAGGTCATTACTCTGGCGCACCTGGCCAGCCATCGCTCCGGGTTGCCGCGAGAGCTCGGAAATCGCCCGCCAGGCGAGAACAAACCCTCCCCGGCTTATGGCCCGGAGATGGTGTTTGAGTTTCTCTCCGGTTACGAACTGCCGCGGGACCCTGGGAGCGCTTACGAATATTCCAATCTCGGCATGGGCCTGCTGGGGGATTCGCTCGCCCGGCGAGCAGGCGCTAGCTACGAACAACTCGTGTTGGATCGCATCTGCAAACCACTCGGGATGAATGACACGCGCTTAAAGCTTTCCGAGGAAATGCAGAACCGATTTCCCACCGGGCATGAATACGATCTGAAGCCTGCGAAGGGTTTTGAACGTCTTAGCCTCGCAGGCGCGGGAGGCCTTCGAACCACGCCGAATGATTTTGTCAAATTCCTCGCCGTCGTTTTGAACCCGGGGGACGACCGGGTTTCGAAAGCCGTCAAAGCATCGCAAGCTGTGCGGACGAATATAGGTGTCGCCGGTGTGGAAGTGGCGTGGGGCTGGCATTTCAGGACTGTGTCAGACGAAACCATCACGCACAGCGGCCTGGTCAGCGGGTTTCACAGCTTCATGGGGGTGAACAGAAAGCGCAATCGTGCCGTGGTGATCTTTTCAAATTGCTCCCATTCCAGTGATAATATCGGCATGCGCCTGCTGGATCCGCAAGGCCAGCCGGATGAAAGCACGCTGGAACGCTACGTGGGGACTTATGAGGTGACGCCGACCTTCGCCCTCACGGTTTCACGGGAGAAGTATGACATGTACGTCCGGGCAAACGATGAGCCAAATTTGGAGATTTTTCCCGTGGGACGGGATCAGCTTTACGGTCCGGGTTTGTCACTGTCATTCAGAACGAACGCTTCGGGCATGGTCACCGAAGTGATCCTGCGCCAGGGTGGTAAAGACCTCCGAGCGGTACGCAAGTGAGCATCGGGTATGGGGCCAAGTCGTATGAGCGCACCGCGAACAAGAATCTGGTCGGTAGTGGTGCCGATGATGTTCGCGCTCTCTCTCGGCGCGCAATCCGATTGGGTGGACAAGTCGCCGCATAAGAGCGGATTCGTCACGGTCAATAACGTGAAGCTCCATTATCTGGATTGGGGCGGGAAGGGAGAGACGATGCTGTTTCTGCATGGAATGGGCGACACGCCGCATATCTACGACGAACTCGCGCCAAAGTTCACCAATCAGTTTCGTGTGCTCGGTCTCACGCGGCGCGGTCACGGCCAATCCGACAAGCCCGAGACCGGCTACGACACAGCGACGCTGGTAGAGGATATTCGGCAATTCCTCGACGCGCTGACGATTCAGCGCGCTGTTTTGGTCGGCCACTCAATGGCCGGAGATGAGTTGACCCGCTTTGCAGGCGTGCATCCGGACCGGGTTATCAAACTTGTTTACCTGGATGCCGCGTACGACCGCGCAGGTCTGCCGGAAATCATGAAGCAGCGCCCGCCGGAGTTGTCCCCAACCAAAACGGATATGGAATCGCTGGATGGCTTTCGACAGTGGGTCAGCCGGATGAGCTTCTGGTCCGACGCGTGGGAGGCCAATTTGCGCGAGATGATGGTCTTCTCGTCAGACGGCAAAATTCTCAGAGAGGTAAAGCCGGGCAAAGTCTCTCGGTTGCTCATGCAGGGCACAGTAGATTCGCGGCCCGACTACACCAAAATCAGATCGCAGGCCCTCAACATTGCCGTTCTTGGCTTCAGTTCCAGGCTTTCGGACTTTGTTGAGACGCTGCCCGACGCGACACGAGCAACGGCGCAAGATGCTTTGGGCAAAACAAAGGAATTTCAGCGGCAGCAGACCGAGCGTTTTCGCAAAGAGCTTCCGAGCGCTCGCGTCGTTGTGCTCACCAACGCGGATCACCACTGCTTCATCGACAGAGGGGATGACGTGGTTCGTGAAATGCGCGCATTCCTGGCAACCCCCTGAAGGCTGGCTACGACCAGCAGTGACGGTTCGCCGGGATCAGCAAGCTCCTTTCCCAGTTGACGCTTCCACCTTAAGGCATGCCATGCGGTCGAATGCGGCGTTTAGATCCGGGTTGGACATCAAGTGCTCGAACGATTGCGCGGCAAATGAGGATTTGGGCGTGTCTGGTGCTGTCGAAGCACAGGTTGTCCTGACGTGAGCGCAGCGTTATGCTGCAAAGCAAATGA
>Ga0137340_1000061_pt1 | contig 25326 bp, 22 predicted proteins | sample EasRivERMLT400_2_FD_102295 | JGI IMG/M metagenome (GOLD analysis project Ga0137340, IMG submission 102295) | Soil microbial communities from meander-bound floodplain in the East River, Colorado, USA - East River MetaG ERMLT400_2 | ecosystem: Environmental > Terrestrial > Soil > Floodplain ...
CGGCACGCTCACGTACGAAGCGGTCTGGCAGTGCGCGACACGCGGGATCGGCCAGACGACGGCCGTCGGCATTGGTGGCGATCCGGTCAACGGCACGTCGCACCTGGACGTGATCAAGATGTTTAATGACGATCCGGAGACGAAGGGGATCATCATGATCGGCGAGATCGGCGGCTCGGCGGAAGAGGAAGCCGCGGAATGGATCAAGCAGCACTGCAAGAAGCCGGTGGCCGGGTTTATCGCAGGCGCGACCGCACCGCCCGGACGACGCATGGGCCATGCCGGTGCCATCGTCAGCGGAGGCAAGGGCACTGCGGCGGCGAAGATCGCTGCCTTCAAAGAAGCCGGAATCGGTGTCGCGCCGACGCCGTCCGAAATGGCGGATACATTGCTCAAGATGATGTAGTTGGTGGTCACAAATTGTGACGACCTTTCGCGACTTCGATTTGCCGCCACGCTTCCGTACGCCTTTAGTCGCGCGAGTTCGAAAACTTGAAATCACAAATTGTGACTTCAAGTAGGGGGCGCAATAACTGAATCGAGAAAGCGTAAGAGCAGATCGTTGACGCGCTCGGGTGCGTGAATGGTTACGCCGTGGGAGGCATCTCGCAACAACTCGAAGCGGGCGCCGGGGATGGCGTTTGCCAGCATCTGGCCGTAGCGAGGCAACGCAATGCGATCGTGTTCTGCGCTGATGACGAGGGTTGGAATGTCGCGCAGTTCGCCGAGCCGGTTGTAGGTGTCGTGACGGCCCATGGCCATGAGTTGCTTCATGAGAATCGGCGGTTGGTCCGCCAGGTCGCGCCCGATGAGCGCGGCGAAGCGGACGGCCAGGGCATCGGTGTCCGCGGTTTGCAATGCGGCCGGAGGGCAAATCATTTCGAGAAAGGCGCGGCGACGCATGCGGCGAGTGCCGATGCGCGTGCGCAGAGTTATCCAGAGAACCCAGGGAGTCAGGCGCGCCGCGTCTTTGCCGCGAGCGAACGTGCAAAACAACGACAGGCTCCGCACACGTTGAGGGCAATCAAGCGCGAGTTGTTGCGCGATGACACCACCCATGGAGTGTCCGACGACGTGCGCGGATTCCCAACCCGCGGCATCCATCAACGCGCGCGCATCTTCTGCCATTGCCTCGATGGAGATGGGTCCATTGCACGGAACGCTTTTGCCGATGCCGCGATTGTCCAAGATGAGCGTTTGAAAGCGCTGCTTCAGCGCATCCACTTGCGGTCGCCACCCTTCACCCACGACGCCGACTCCCTGGATCAGCAGCACAGGCGCGCCCTGCCCCGCCACCTCATAGTAGAGATCGACGTCGGGTCGTTTCAGGGTGGCCATCGTTGTCCGAGGATATCACAAAATTGTGATATGTTCCGATTTGTAAAATCATGTGACTTCTGGCCGTCCACTGGGAGTATTTTGATGAAAGACCCGTCGAACATTGAGTGGTGCGCGATTATGTTGAAATAAATCCAGGTTCATATGAAACGACTAATCTTTTTACTATTACTGACAGGGCTCCTGGCCGCCGCTGAAGAGCGGTATAGCTTCCGGGCCTCCGAGGCCTACGCCAGACTCTCCACTACCGACAAACAACGGTTGGAACAGGTGCACCGCGATTTGGTTTTGCTGTGGGGTGCGCTGGAAATGTTTGCCGACGACCACGACGAAGATCCACCGGCCGCGCTTGATGAGCTCGTTCCAAAATACCTGGCGGAGCTTCCATCGGATCCTTTCGCAACACAGCAGACCGCAAGCGAGCAACCGACGTACCGCTACACTCCTTCCAAAGGCGGCCTTGGCTACCGCTACAAGAAGGGAGCGCCTGGCAATCGCGCCTGGATAATCAGGAGTGTGGGTTTGCCTGATTTTCCATATCGGGGTGGACGGACTATTAGTCTTCACGTTTGCAAGGGGACCTGGCTCTCGGACATAAACCCCGCCGTCAGCAAGAGCAAAACGAGCAAATGATCCCGTTTCGTTGCAACTCTCGCAATGTGCGGACTACAGCGTTGCTCACGCGCAGACGCGATCAAGGCCTGTTGTCGGACTCTTGAGGTTCATCGCTTTCCTTTGAGCTGGAAATATCGGTAGTGAGGGCCGGAGCCGGTTGTTCGCGCTTGAAAAACCGGCGCCAAAGGAATCGGCCCAAACTTTTGTAATTGGGCAGACCCAGGTCATCGCAAATGGCAGCGGTGTAAAGAAGCCAGAACAGGAACCTGGGTTGGTTTACTTTGTACCACCCTACGAGGTTCTCGACATATTGGACTGCGTCAGTGGAGAAAAGGTTGGCAACATTTCGAATCAGAGCGGTCACCAGATCCCCAAGGATGTGCCAGAGGAATGCCGTGAGAGTAAACTGCTGGGTAAACTTGATGATCGTGACCGCGATAACGGTCACGAATGCGTTGAGCACGATGAGGCCGAGCCATTGATCTGATATCCGCTGGAAAACTCTCTTCGCCCAGGCAGCGGCGCGCCGGTGATTGTCGCTGCGGGAGTATTCGAGCAACCTGCCGGCAGTGATGCCACTGAACAGCACGAGAAAAATCAGGGCGTTCCTATGTTCACGAAGGAAGCTGAAGTTTAGCGGCGAACCTTCGGCCTCAAGCTTCGGTTCACTTCCGATCCCTGGGGGGAGCGATGGGGTCATGTCGCGCCACAATCCGCTCACGAGACCAAAGGTGATACTGCCGAAAATCACCACCAAAAAGCCGAGGACCAACGCTTCCCATGCGGAGTCCCAAAGGATGTTGGTGACCTTTGAGGCCGTGAGTTTTGCCGGTTTGCGTAACCGCTTGATCGGCTTCGAAGCAACAAGCTGCTCCATACCAATGAGCAAGCCTAGAGGCGCGTGCCCGGCAGGCGAGTACAATTGCGTGTTGCGTTTGTAGTCATTCCGGACGGGCATTGCTGAAACCACGAATGGACACCAATTGACACGAATTGACACTGCAGCGGCGCACCAGGGACAGCGCGCCCTACCGGAGGTTACGGCCAGCGCAGCCGGTAGTAGCGTTGGGGATCGTTGGTGGAGGCGGGATCGAAAAACTGGTAGACGGGAAATGCGGGGCCGAGAAAATTCCAGTCGGTGAAATTAGTGGTTACGTCGACGCTGAAGTTCCAGACGGCTTCGTTGGTGAGTGCGAATTGGAAGAAGCCGTCGTTCAATTTTGCCGGATTGGTCATTTGCAGCCAGGGGTTGTTCGCCCAATAGTTTGCGAGGACCTGCTGCAGCTCCAAGTTCTCCACCAGTCCATTGCCGTTCAAGTCACCTGAAACAATCTCCGTTGACGTAACCGGCGTGAGCACAGGCAAAAGTTTAAACGTCCCCTCTGCAGTCGCAAACGGTGAGCCAGCGAAGGCGCTATCGATGGCTTGCACGCTCCAGTAATAGGGCGACGTCATCGACGGTAATTTGATCGTCATGCTCAAGCGCTCGTGGGCGTTGCCGCGCTGTGGGACGAGCCGCCAGCCATCTGCTTTCGCCATGCCCGAGACTATCTCCGACCCTCCGGGCGTGGCACCGATGCGCACGTTGTAGGTCAATGCACTCGCTGGAGTTTCTGGATCCGTGGCCGCGCTCCACGACAGCGTCATGGCTGAATTGGCCAATGAAGAGCTCAACCCGGATGGCGCGCCCGGCGGCCGATTTGTCGTCAGGGAGTTGTTTTTCCAAAGCTGGTCTGAGAAGTTGGACAAGCCCGCAGCGAGAATATCCAATCGTCCATCGTTGTCGTAATCACCCCACGCAGCTCCGCCGTCAAAAATTCCCACAAGTCCAGCGTTGATGTTAAAAAAGCCGGTGCCAGTGTTTCGCCAAACCTCGGTTCGATAGTAGCTCGAGTCGGACACGTAGGTGTTGCCCATCAATAGAAGGTCCAGGCGGCCGTCGTTGTCGTAATCGCCCCATGCGAGGGCGCTATCGGTCACACCGGTCAACTCGGCGTTCGTGTTCAGTGTGAACCCGGTGCCTGTGTTGCGCCAGACTTGTGTGATGGGCAGGTTGGTTCCGTTCGGCATGCCCGCCAACGCAAAATCCAGCCACCCGTCGTTATCATAGTCGCCCCACGCAACTGCGCTCCGATTGTTGCCACCGGACACGCCGGGCAGTGCTGCGTTGATGTTGCTGAAGCCGTCGCCGGTATTCCGCCAGATTTGCGAAATCGCCTTGTCCGGCTGCACGTGAACATCGTTGGTCGTGGTCGAGCCAGTCAGCAGAATGTCGAGCCGCCCGTCCTTGTCGTAATCGCCCCACGCCAGGGCGCCATAAGCTACGCCGGGCAGGTTAACTGTTGTGTCCATTGCAAATCCGTCGCCGGTGTTCCTCCAGATTTGCGTCACCGGGTTGAGGTTCGTGTCCGAACCGGCCAGCAGGAGGTCCGGGCGGCCGTCGTTGTTGTAATCGCCCCAGACTGTGGCGCTGCGCGTCACTCTTGTAAGGCCGGCGTGAATGTCGCTAAATGTTCCATCCCTGTTGTTGCGATACACTCGCGTGACGATGCTGGTCGTGTATGGAAAAATCCATCCCGAGAGGACGAAATCCAGCCACCCGTCATTGTTGTAGTCGGCCCAGGCGGCCGAGCCGTCCGCCGCGGATGGCAAGCCGACATTGATATTGGTGAAGCCGCCGCCGGTGTTTCTCCAAACGCCCCAACTGGTTAGGACATCGAGCCACCCGTCATTGTTATAGTCTCCCCAGCCCACCCCACCGTATGCCGCTGCCACATAGCTGCCGGCTGATGTGAACAGCGGCGTGAAATGTACGTTCGTTCCATGGTTTGTTCCGAAACTCGAAGCGGCCGCCGCCCGGTAATGGTACGTGGTGCCGGGGGTTAGGGTGAGAAGCATCTGGCTGATGTTCGTGAACGCTGTCCCGCTGCCGAGATTCTGTCCCACGGCTACATTTCCATAGTTCGTTGTCGTCCCCAGATCAAACCACGCCGTCACGCTCGCTCCGTTCGGATTGACACGGCCATTTACCCTGGCGGTGTTCGCCGTGAGTTCTGTCGGGCCTAATGTTACGACGGTCGGAATGCCGGAGAGTGTGGTGAAGGTGAAGTCTTCGCCATAGCTGATTCCAAAGCTGTTACTGCCGACGAAGCGAAAATGATACGTGGTGCCGGGCAACAATCCGGTTTGGATGGTATTGAAATAGGCCATCAGATTCCCGTTTCCTATTCCAATCGACTGGGAACGACTTCCATAACTCGCCGTGACGCCGTACTCGAACCAGACACGAGTCGTCGCGCCGTTTGGTCTCACCAGGCCCTGCAGCGTGGCATTCGTCGCCGCTACGTTCATCGCATTTGACGTGGTGACAGTGGGAGACGTGGCAAGCGTGAAGAAATTGACGGTCACGTTACCTCCAATCCGGCTGACGGACACGTTGGTGGAGGCTGGCGTAAAGGAGTAGCCCGAAGCGGCGGCTTGAACATTGTAAGTGCCGTCCAGATCAGACCCAATGCGTCTGCCGATCGTGTAATTGCCGGACGCGTCAGTGATATCTGTTTCGCGCTGGAACGGAAGCATTCGTGTCGCGGACACGGTCACGCCGGGGATGGGCACGCCGATCGGCGTGGAAACCGTTCCCGAGATCGTTTGCGCGGGCGCGAGTTGAACTGAGGTTACAACGGCGACAAGCGAACCGATCGCGGAGACGGCGTGCATCCACCTTTTCATAACAAGAGCTGGTTAGGGACTGTACGAATTAGCCCGGCGGAAAACAAGGTCCTTCCGGACGGGCACTTTCGATTGTCGATTTACGATTTACGATTGGGGATTGGCAAGTTGAGAACGAAAGCAGGAATTCAGAATTCAGAAGTCCCCGGTGCCGGTTTGCCTAATTCTTGATCCTGTCCCACGCGCTCATTGCGTAGTCCACGGCGGTGGTCAGCGCTTTCCGCGAAGCGTTATCCCGCGCCTGGATCGAGAGCCCGTGCAGCACCGTCGTGTAGAAGGAGGCCAACCCATTCAAATCTGCTTTCGCAGGAACGTCCCCTTCTTTTACCCCCCGTTCGAGTCTCTGCCGGATCGTCTTGTAAGTCATCAGCCGCATCTGACGCAGGTAATCCTGAATCTTTTCGTTGGAGCGAGTGCAGTTGGTCGCCCCAAGGACAGTCATGCAACCTCGGGGATGGTCCGTCTCACAAAATACATTCACTGCGGTCCGCAAGAGCGCTTCGATAGAGGCACGCGCTGTGGCCTGTCCGTTCAGGTTGCGCACCATGTTCATTCCAAAAGTCGTGTTGTTGAGTTGAACGGCTTCGCGAAATAGCTCCTCCTTCGATCCGAAAGCCGCGTAGAAGCTGGTAGGGGTGATGTTCTCCATCGCTTCCAGAAGGTCCACCAGGGTCGTCCCTTCGTAGCCAAGAGCCCAGAACACATTCATGGCGCGCCGGAGCGCCTCCTGTCGGTCAAAACTTCTCGGTCTTCCTGCTTTGGCCATATTTTACTTTATTATGTAGCAAACACTATAAAACCACTTGACGCAACCGGCGCAAGCCCTTACGTTAATTGTGTAATGGATGCTACACAATCGCCGCACAGCACGCTGATTCGCTGAAACCCGCTTATGGCCGACATGTTCCTCCATACAATGTTGACACCGCAGGTTCAGGAGACCCAGCGGCATTATTATGGTCGCACCTGCGGCGTCGCCCAGGACGCGCCTTTGCCCGACGAATTGACCGACGGGGAACGGGAGTTCATCGAGAGCCGCAACTCGTTTTACATTAGTTGCGTCACCGAGGACGGCTGGCCGTACGTCCAGCATCGCGGCGGGACACGCGGATTCCTGCGAGTGACAGGGCCAAGCCAGCTCATGTTCGCCGACTACGGCGGAAATCGTCAGTTGATTACCGCTGGGAGCCTCGCCGTCAACAGCCGGGTCTGCTTGTTCCTGATGGATTATGCTGCTCGGGAACGGCTCAAACTCCTCGGCCACGCCTCCGTGTTCGACGCCCGGCAGCACCCGCATCTCGTGGTTCAGTCCACTCCGCCAGGAGGCCACACCGCGGCGGTTGAGCGCGTCATGGTGCTCCAGTTGGTCGGTTATGATTGGAACTGCTCGAAGTTCATTCCGCGCCTTGTGGCTCCGGATGAATTAGGCCCCATCGTGAATCCGCTCAAAGCGCGCATTGCCGAGCTTGAAGCTCAACTCGACCCAACCCGGTCATCATGATTTTTTCCGAGGAGTTTTCCGAAACGCCAATTCAGCATTCAGGATCAGAATCTGAAACCACGAATTGACACTGAATCCCATGACACTTGTGTGAAAGGAGCGGTCGACCGCTATTCCCTCTCCCCTGGGCAGCGGAGACGCCGTCTCTCAGTGAAAATGAGGATCCAAAACTCGGTTAGGGTGAGGGACAGACCGGTACCGGTTTACAGTCGTTCAGACATAACAACCTGCCTCTCAAGGAACTTACAATCTTCTTACAATTCCGGGCTGAACGTGTGAAACACTTAAGTCATGAAACTGATTCTCGCCGGTGTGGTATGCCTAAGCTTCCTCACCGCTTCCATCCATGCCGCTTCGGACGCAGATGTCACCATCATCAAAGCCAAAAAAGTCGTGATCGAAAAAGACACGATTACGATCGTCGCTGAGGCGAAGACAACCATCACCTTGATCCGGGGCGCCCACGATCCGGCATTCACCGGGGATACGTGGCACGGAATGCCGGTGACGAGGGTGCAAGTGGTATGCAACAACGGCACATTCATCATCAAGCGGCCGCGGCCGTACAGCAGCTTGCCGGAAGCGTGGGAGATGTCATTGAAGGCAGCGAAGGATTTGCAGGATGGCAAAGAAATCGGACGGATCGGTTATTACGCGCCGGACATTGTCATCAAAGGCAACATGATTGATTCAATCACGGGATATGGGTTTCTCTATCCAAAAAGGGAATGAGTGGAATCTGAAACCACGAATCGACACCAATTGACACGAAGGCAGAGGGGGACTTTTCAATTTGCGATTTTCGATTGGCGATTGACGATTGGCGGGACGCAGTCAGGAATTCAGAATTCAGGATCCAGAATCTGAAACCACGAAGGGACCTAATTACAAAGGCACCCGCCGAAACCGTTTGTCATCGGTGGTGTTTGTGCCATCGGGTGAGAACGATCGCGATCATTGCCATTGTGCTCAGTTATGCGATTGCGCTGGCTTCGGAACGAGAATATCTGCGCGCACATCCTCATCAGTCATCCTGGTCTTCCATTGAGCAGATGCACGCAGTCTACGTTGAAAAATTCATCCAAAGCAGCGGTTTCGGGGTGGGCAGGATGGGCCCGATTGATTTCCGCGACCGATTTGAATTGGTGCTCAATGGACAACCGCATGTCGTCAAAACAGTCGAACTGATCGGCCTCGTGCAACATCCTGAGCCGACGGCTTATGTGATCTCAATACCGCCACAGAAAGCGTTTTTCACGAACGCCATGGCCCGATTTGTCAAAACCCGTGCACTGACGACGTTCGAAACCGACGCTCTCGTCGAACTACGCAGCGGCCGCAATGATGTTCTGGGCACTCATGACGGATCCGCGGCTATTCTGGGCGCCGTGCGTGCCCAGGAGAAGTGTCTGAAATGTCACGACGGCAAGGCAGGTAACTTGCTCGGCGCTTTCAGCTATTCGATGGCTTTGGCCGGCAAACCAGCCGTGCCAATCCTGACAAACAACCCGACGCCAACGACTCTCGCGTCCCAGTTCGGCTCCCATCTGTCATCCTCCGCGGCAGTCCGGAGGGCCGCCACGAATCTCGCAACACGCATCACGAACGCCGCACCACACCTCACACACCACGCACCTCGCATCACAAATCGGCTATCCCAACCCTACCCTGTCGTTTGGGTGCCGGGCGAGTAGTCCCGTTTGCGGTCGCGTCTTACGGTCCTCACGAAATAGCTTTCAGTGTCGTGGTATTGGTGGCGACCTCCGCTCCACGGTAATTTGTGGGCGTCAAAGCAAAACGGGGCTGGGTTTTTGACCCAGCCCCGCGTGAATCTCAAGTCTGAGCGGACGGCGCGGAGCCCCGATAAATCGGGATCTGCGACGCTGTCCCTACCGGACTTAGTAGTCCATGCCGCCCATGCCTGGGCCGTGACCGCCGTGACCGCCCGCCGATGCCTTTTCTTTCTCAGGCACTTCGGTGATCAAGCATTCGGTGGTCAGGAGCAAGCCAGCGATGGAAGCCGCGTTTTGCAACGCTGTGCGGGTGACCTTCTTCGGGTCCACCACGCCAGCTTTGACGAGGTCTTCGTATTCGCCGGTGCTGACGTTGTAACCGTCATTGCCCTTCCGTTTCTTGATTTCCTGGACAACGATGGAGCCTTCCACGCCGGCGTTTTCAGCCAGGGCGCGGGTCGGTTCTTCGACAGCGCGCTTGACGATGTCGACGCCAATGCGTTCGTCATCGTTGGAGGGCTTGACGCCGTCCAGAGCGCTCAGGCAGCGGATGAGCGCCACACCGCCACCAGGGACGATGCCTTCTTCGACCGCAGCGCGGGTCGCGTGCAGCGCGTCTTCGATGCGGGCCTTCTTTTCCTTCATCTCGGTCTCGGTCGCAGCGCCGACATTGATGACGGCGACGCCCCCGGCGAGCTTGGCCAGGCGTTCCTGGAGTTTTTCGCGGTCGTAGTCCGAGGTGGTTTCCTCGATCTGACGGCGAATCTGGTTGACGCGGCCCTGGATTTCAGAGGCCTTGCCGTAGCCTTCGACGATGGTCGTGTTTTCCTTGTCGATGACGATCGACTTGGCACGGCCGAGGTCGTTGAGCTCAACGGACTCGAGCTTGATGCCGAGGTCTTCGGTGATGCACTTGCCGCCGGTGAGGATGGCAATGTCTTCGAGCATCGCTTTGCGGCGATCGCCGAAGCCAGGGGCCTTCACCGCGACGACGTTCAGCGTGCCACGGAGCTTGTTCACGACGAGGGTCGCGAGGGCTTCGCCTTCGACATCTTCCGCCATGAGCAGGAGGGGCTTGCCGACTTTGGCAACCTTCTCGAGCAGCGGGAGCATGTCCTTGAGGCTGCTGATCTTCTTTTCGTAGATCAGGATGTAGGCGTCTTCGAGCTTGGCTTCCATCGTCTCCGCATTGGTGACGAAGTAAGGCGAGAGATAGCCCTTGTCGAACTGCATACCTTCGACGACCTCGAGGGTGGTCTCGATCGACTTGGCTTCTTCGACGGTGATGGTGCCGTCCTTGCCGACCTTGTCCATCGCGTCAGCGATTATTTCGCCGATGGTGGTGTCCCAGTTGGCGGAAACGGTCGCGACCTGCTTGATCTCTTCCTTGTCCTTGACCTTCTTGGAGATCTTGGCGAGGTGTTCGACGGCGGCTTCAACAGCCTTCTGGATACCGCGCTGGATGCCGATGGGGCTGGCGCCGGCGGTGACGAACTTCAGGCCTTCACGATAGATGGCTTCGGCCAGAACGGTCGCGGTGGTGGTGCCGTCACCAGCGGCGTCGCTGGTTTTGCTGGCCACTTCGCGCACCATCTGGGCGCCCATGTTTTCGTAAGGATCTTCGAGTTCGATTTCCTTGGCCACGGTGACACCGTCTTTGGTGACCGTCGGAGACCCGAACTTTTTGTCGAGCACCACGTTGCGGCCTTTGGGGCCGAGGGTGGCGGCGACTGCGCGGGCGAGTTTGTTCACGCCCTTGAGGAGCGCCTGACGAGCTGTCTCGTCAAATATCAATTGTTTTGCTGCCATAGTATTTGGTTAGTTGTAAAGGTGTGTATTAGCCGATGACCGCAAGGATGTCGTCCGAGTTAAGGATCTTGTATTCCTTGCCGTCGAGTTTGATTTCGGTGCCGCCGTATTTGCTGACGAGGACGCGATCGCCCTTCTTGACTTCAAAGGGGACTTTCTTGCCTTCGTCATCGGTCTTGCCGGTGCCGAGGGCAACGACAATTCCTTCCGTCGGTTTTTCTTTAGCAGTATCGGGGATAATGATACCGCCCTTTTTTGTTTCCTTCTCTTCGGCCGGTTCGACCAGAACGCGGTCGCCGAGAGGTCTCAGGTTGATGGCCATAGTTAGTTTGTCTTTGTTTTGGTTTGTTCGGTTGAATCAACTCCCGCGGCACTCGCTGCGGGAAAAAAGTGGCTCAGCGACGCCGGCCGCCCGGCATCGCCTCGCCAAATTCGTTACTTCTTCTCGTCCACCACCTCGGCATCAATGACGCCTTCGTCCTTCGGGCCCTCGGCGGCTTCACCGCCAGGCTGTGGACCTGCTTCAGGCCCGGGTTGCGCGCCTGCCTGCCCGCGCTTCTCGGACGCTGCTTTGTAAAGCTCCGCCGAAGCGGCCTGCCATACTTCATTGAGCTTCTCGCTCGCGGCCTTGATGGCGGCGACGTCGCTGCCCTTGATGGCTTCCTTCGCCGCGGCAATTGCCTCTTCGATCTTGCTCTTGTTGTCGCCGGAAATTTTGTCGGCGTTGTCCTTGAGCATTTTCTCGGAGCGATAGACGGAGTTGTCGGCTTCGTTACGCGTCTCGATTTCCTCGCGACGAGCCTTGTCTTCATCTGCGTGCGACTCGGCGTCCTTGCGCATTTTCTCGATCTCGTCCTTGCTCAAGCCGCTGCTGGCGGTGATCGTGATTTTTTGTTCCTTGCCCGTGCCAAGGTCCTTGGCGCTTACGTGCAGGATGCCGTTTGCGTCGATGTCGAATGTGACTTCGATCTGCGGCACGCCGCGCGGTGCCGGCGGAATGTCGGTCAGGTGGAACTTGCCGATCGTCTTGTTGTCGCGCGAAAGCTGGCGTTCGCCCTGGAGGACGTGGATTTCGACGCCGGGCTGATTGTCCGACGCGGTCGAAAAGATTTCCGACTTGCGCGTAGGAATCGTCGTGTTGCGCTCGATAAGTTTCGTGAACACGCCGCCGAGCGTCTCGATGCCGAGCGAGAGCGGAGTGACGTCGAGCAGGAGGACGTCTTTGACGTCGCCCTTGAGCACGCCGCCCTGGATCGCGGCACCGATCGCCACCACTTCATCGGGGTTCACACCCTGATGAGGTGGTTTGCTGACAAGGGACTGTGCGGTCTCGACGACCCGCGGCATGCGGGTCATGCCACCGACGAGCACGAGCTCGTCGATCTGGTCCGCGCGCACGTCGGCGTCCTTCAAGCAGTTCTTAACTGGCGTGATGGTGCGCTCGAAAAGTTCATCGCAAAGCTGCTCCATCTTCGCGCGGGTCAGCTTCGTGCTGATGTGCTTGGGCCCGCTGGCGTCGGCCGTGATGAACGGCAGGTTAATGTCGTATTGCTGCGAGCTGGAGAGAGCGATCTTGGCCTTTTCGGCTTCTTCCTTGATGCGCTGCAGCGCGTCGGGCTGCTTGCGCAGGTCCATGCCCTGCTCTTTCTTAAATTCGTCGAGGATCCAATCCATGATGCGATTGTCCCAGTCGTCACCGCCGAGGTGCGTGTCGCCGTTAGTGGCTTTGACTTCGAAAACGCCATCGCCGATTTCAAGGACCGAGATGTCGAACGTGCCACCGCCAAGGTCGTAGACGGCGATCTTTTCGTCCTTTTTCTTGTCGAGGCCGTAAGCCAACGACGCGGCTGTGGGTTCGTTGATGATGCGGAGGACTTCGAGCCCAGCGATGCGGCCGGCGTCTTTGGTGGCCTGGCGTTGCGAGTCGTTGAAGTACGCAGGGACTGTGATGACGGCTTGCGTGATCTTTTCGCCGAGGCGCATTTCGGCGTCGGTCTTGAGTTTGCCGAGGATCATCGCGGAGATTTCCGGCGGGCTGAAGAGCTTGGGTTTGCCTTCGACCTCGATCTCGACCGCGGCGTCGCCGTTGGAAGCCTTCACGACTTTGTAGGGAACGCGCTTTAGCTCTTCCTGAATCTCGTCGAATTTGCGCCCCATGAAACGCTTGATCGAGTAAACGGTGTTCTTGGGGTTGGTGACCGCCTGGCGCTTGGCAGCGTCGCCGACCAACCGCTCGCCGGTCTTGGTAAATGCAACGACTGACGGAGTGGTGCGTTTGCCTTCGGAGTTTTCGAGCACCAGCGGCTCGCCACCTTCCATGACGGACATGCACGAGTTGGTCGTGCCTAAATCAATTCCTAATACTTTTGCCATAACAATACGTCGTCAAAAAATTCTATCGCAAGCTACGCTTTTAAGCAGCCGCCAGACCATGCCGATGTTTAAGTTTCAAGGGACTTAATAATAGATACTTACGAAATAATTGAGAGCGGATTGGAATCAGGAAAAGTGAGACAAAGTGACACTTTGTCTCTACTTCACCATTGCTTCCTGTGCCACAGTGGCTTGAGCTGAGCCTCGCTTTAGCCACACAGCCAGAATGGCAATGTCGGCGGGCGAAACGCCAGAGATGCGGGAAGCTTGCCCCAAAGTTTGCGGACGAATCTTTAGCAGCTTCACACGTGCTTCCGTGCGGAGGCTCGGAACGGCGGCGTAGTCGAAGCTGTCAGGGATTTGTTTTGATTCGAGGCTCTTAAACTTTTCGACTTCGACTTCCTGACGATCGATGTAGCCGGCGTACTTGATCTCGATCTCGACCTGCCGAATCACTTCGGCGGCCAGCGAGTCGTCGCGCGATGGGAGATCTATGTAACCCACTTCGGGTCGGCGAAGGAGCATCTGCATCAAGTCGGTGCCGACGCGGGTGGTCGAGAGGCGCTTCATCTCTTTCGCGATTGCTTCGCGCTTTTCCGAAAATTTCCGAAAATTCCGTGCGGGCAACAGTCCGATTTCGTGACCGATTTGGCTCAGGCGCATGTCGGCGTTGTCCTGGCGGAGGATCAAGCGATACTCGGCACGGGAGGTGAACATGCGATAAGGCTCGACCGTGCCTTTGGTGACGAGGTCGTCGATCAGGACGCCGATATAAGCCTGGTCGCGGCCAAGGACGATCGGATCCCTGCCCTGCACTCGGCGTGCGGCGTTGATGCCGGCCATGAGGCCCTGGGCACCGGCTTCCTCGTAACCGGAGGTGCCGTTGATCTGGCCCGCGAGAAACAGGTTTCGGCAGACCTTGGTCTCGAGGCTTGGGTTGAGCTGCGTCGGGAAGGCGAAGTCGTATTCGACCGCGTAGGCTGGGCGGAGAATCTCGGCGTTTTCGCAACCGATGATTGTCTTCACCATCTCCACCTGCACGTCGTAAGGGAGGCAGGTGGAAAAGCCGTTGACGTAGAATTCGTCCGTGGCGATGCCTTCCGGCTCGAGAAAGATTTGCTGACGCTCCTTTTCGGGGAACTTGACGATCTTGTCCTCGATGGACGGGCAGTAGCGCGGACCGACCCCTTCGATGACGCCGGAATACATCGGCGATTTGTGGAGGTTGGCGCGGATGATGTCGGCTGTCGCCTGGGTTGTGTGAGTGATGTAGCAGGGAAGCTGGCCGTTGAGGCGGTCGAGGACGGAGCCCGGCGGATACTTGCCGCTGGAGTGGCCGATATCGAGCGGGTTGACACCGGAATGTTCCACGTGGAACAAATCGTCCTTCCAGTAAGTAAAGTAGGGAACCGGCTCATCGCCGGGCTGGACTTCCATTTTGCTGAACTCGATCGACCGGCGATTCAGGCGGGGTGGGGTGCCCGTTTTCAGCCGACCCAGTTCGATACCAATCTCCTTGAGGGAACTGGACAGGCCCATGGCGGCGCTCTCACCGGCGCGCCCTCCGGACTGCCGGTTTGAGCCGATATGCATCAACCCCCGCAGGAAGGTGCCGGTGGTCACGACGACGGTCCTGCCGTGATACTGAACATCCAGGGTCGTGGCCACGCCGCACACCTCACCGTCCTTGTGGAGCAGGCTGGCGGTCTGGCCCTGTTTTACGTCGAGATTCGCCTCACGTTCGCAAAGCCACTTCAGCCGAAACTGGTAAGCCTTCTTGTCGCACTGGGCACGCGGCGCCCAGACTGACGGCCCCTTCTTCGTATTGAGCATTCGGAACTGAAGGCCGGTCATGTCGGTGGCCTTGCCCATCTCGCCACCCAGCGCATCGATCTCGCGAGCAAGATGGCCTTTGGCCAGGCCGCCGATCGCGGGATTGCAGGACATCTGGCCGATCGTATCGAGGTTGATCGTGAGCAGCAGGGTTTGGCAGCCCATGCGGGCGGCAGCGAGCGCAGCCTCGACACCGGCATGGCCAGCACCGATCACAATTACGTCGTACTTTTTCGGGTAAACGAACATGGGGTCCGAACGAGCGCTTACTTAAACACTATCCGCCGGATTTTCCAGACGGATTTATCATGAAGCGCGCCTCTCCGGTCGTGAAGAAGGCGGCCTTGACCAAACGACCGTTTGCGGTCAGATGCTCGCAGATCTTAAATACTGATTCCGGTGACGCTTTGAGAGCGTATCCGATATCGTTAACGTTCATAAGTCCGTGCTGGGTGAGCAATTTCAATATTTCAGTCTGAAGCCGAATGACGTTCTCCGCGGCCTTCTTTCCAGCCTCGACTCCGGGCTGATGGTAGGCATTGACGTTAATAAGGGTTGCGTACAGTCCGACCGCACGTTCGAACAATGCGATCAAAGCTCCTACAGACGCCGGAGAAACGTCAGTCAACGTTAACGTTATCGAACCTCTTCCGGTCTCATAGAGCGCCGCCCGAGTTCCCAGGAGAAATCCAAAAAGGAAATCGCCGGACGTAATATCCTCTTCAACCGAAATACCTTGGGACGCCCGATCCTTCAGCACTTCGATAAACACAGCAAAGAAGTTGGCCAGCCCCTCACGAAGCTGTTGCACGTAGGCGTGCTGGTCGGTGGAACCCTTGTTGCCGTAGACCGTGAGACCCTGGTTGACGATCTTGCCGTCGAGATCGCGCTCTTTGCCCAGCGACTCCATGACGAGTTGCTGGAGGTATTTTGAAATGAGTTCGAGCCGGTCTTTGTAGGGCAATACGACCATGGCCTTGCGCCCGAGCCCTTCGGTGGCGTGGAACCACATCAGCGCAAGCTGCGCGGCGGGGTTGGCTTTGATGTCGTGCGTCCGAGTCAGCTCGTCGCACGCGGCCGCCCCCGCAAGGAAGTTCTTGATGCTGATGTCCTGCAAAGCTGCGGGGAGCAGACCGACGGCCGACGTTTCACTCGTGCGACCGCCGACCCAGTCCCACATGGGGAAGCGGGTGATCCACTTTTCGGCGACGGCCGTTTTGTCGAGCTGGCTGTTTTCGCCGGTAACGGCCACGGCGTGGTCGGGAAACTTAAGGCCGGCGCGTTCATAAGCGGCTTTGGCTTCCAGCATTCCGTTGCGGGTCTCTTTCGTGCCGCCGGACTTCGAGATTACCAGAGTCAGCGTTTGGCCGAGCGCGCCGTCGAACTGCGCCAGGGCCTTGTCCATGCCGTCCGGGTCGGTGTTATCGAAGAAAAACACTTTCGTTTTGTCGGTTTTCGGATGGCCAAGGGCATTTGAGACAAATTGCGGTCCCAGGGCCGACCCACCAATGCCAATGAGGAGGACGTTTGTGAATTGGCCTTTGGCACCGCGGATTTTGCCGGCGTGGACGTCGGCGGCAAACTTCGAGACCGAAGCCACTGTGTCTTCGATCTGCTTCCGAATTTCCGGCGTGGGGGCGAGTTTCGCGTTGCGCAGCCAGTAATGGCCGACCATCCGGTTTTCGTCCGGGTTGGCAATGGCGCCTTTCTCCAGGGCGTCCATGGCTTCGAACGCTTTTCGCATCGGCGCGGCCATGCGTTCGAAGTAGTCGTCCGGGAAGTCCATGCGGCTGAGGTCAACCGACAACCCGATCGAGGGGTAGGTAAAGTAATAGCGCTGGAAGCGCTGCCAGAGATCGTGATCCGACAACTGCATACGCTCAAAGTAGTTCAACGGTTAAATTGTTAAACCGTTAAATGAGCGGGTTCTTTGACACGTCCGCGCACTGAACCTAAGTTGGTGATCCGTGTTTAAGCTTGTCGCGCCATTTGAACCCGCAGGCGATCAGCCGCAAGCGATTGCGAAGCTGACCGAAGGCATCTTGTCCGGCGCGCCGCACCAGACGCTGCTTGGCGTCACGGGCTCGGGCAAGACGTTCACGATGGCGAACGTGATCCGAAACGTGAACAAACCCACCCTGGTGATTTCGCACAACAAAACGCTGGCAGCGCAGCTTTACTCTGAGTTCAAGGGCTTTTTTCCAGAGAGCGCGGTCGAGTATTTCGTCAGCTACTTCGATTACTATCAACCGGAGGCCTACATTCCGCGTACGGACACGTTCATCGAAAAGGACTCGAGCGTGAACGAAGACATCGAGCGGATGCGCCTCTCGACGATGAGTTCGCTGTTCGCGCGGCGCGACGTGGTAGTGGTCGCCAGCGTGTCGTGCATTTACGGCATTGGCAGCAAGGAGGATTACGAGGCGATGGTGATTCCGTTGCGAGTGGGGCAGGAGATTACCCGCGAGCAACTGCTTACGCGCCTCATTGACCTGCAATACAACCGAAATGATATCGAATTCGCCCGAAGCAATTTTCGCGTCCGCGGTGATACGGTAGAGGTCCGGCCCGCTTCCACCGAAGACGCGGTGCGGGTGGAATTTTTCGGAGACCAAATCGATCGCTTGACGCGCTTTGAACCGCTTACCGGTGAGACGATCGAAACGCCGCCGGGCCTGACGTTTTATCCCGGCAAACAATTCGTCACGCCGCCGGACAAGATGAAACGCGCGACACTGGCGATTCGCGAAGAGTTGACTGAGCGCATTGCCTGGTTTGAAGCGCGCGGCAAGTTGCTCGAAGCCCAGCGCATCAAAATGCGCACGGAATACGATCTCGAAATGATGCTGGAGATGGGCTTCTGCTCGGGGATTGAAAATTATTCGCGCCACATCGCCGCACGGCCTGCGGGATCGCGGCCGACGTGCGTGATCGATTTTTTCCCTCGCGATTTCCTCCTGGTTGTCGATGAGTCGCACGCGACGATTCCGCAAATCGGCGGCATGTACGCCGGGGACATGGCGCGCAAAACGGTGTTGGTGGAGCACGGCTTTCGATTGCCGAGCGCGTTGGATAATCGGCCTCTAAACTTTGAAGAATTTCAGGCGCTGCAGGGGCAAACGGTTTACGTCAGCGCGACCCCGGGCGAGAGGGAGATGGAGTGGTCGAAGAAACAAATTGTTGAACTGGTTGTGCGTCCAACCGGCTTGATCGATCCGAAGATCTCGCTCAAGCCGTTGAAGGGACAGGTGGACGATTTGATTGAGGAAGTGCGCAAGCGCGTCGAGCGCAAGGAGCGGACACTTGTGACGACACTGACCAAACGTACAGCAGAGGAATTGACGGATTATTTACGGGAACTCGCCATCAACGTGCGGTATTTGCACAGCGAGATCGATGCGATCGAGCGCGTCGAAATTCTGCGGGCGCTTCGCAAGGGAGAGTTCGACGTGCTGGTTGGCATCAATCTGTTGCGCGAAGGTTTGGATCTTCCCGAGGTGTCGCTGGTCGCAATTCTCGACGCGGACAAGGAAGGTTATCTGCGCAGCGCGACAAGCCTGATCCAAACCGCGGGCCGCGCGGCGCGGCACTTGAATGGGGAAGTGATTCTCTACGCCGACGTGCGCACGCAGAGCATCCAGAAGTTTCTGGCGGTCTCAGAGTATCGCCGCGAGAAACAAATCGCTTACAACAAGGAACATAACATCACGCCGCGGAGCGTTGTTCGCGCGGTGGAGGAGAGCCTTGCGAATCGGCCCGGCGCCGATCGTGCCGCCGCTGTGATCAACGAGAGTGGCGCGAATTTTGACGTGACGGAGACGTTGCGTGAGCTCGAACAGGAAATGCTGGAGGCCGCGAACAACCTTGAGTTCGAGAAAGCGGCGCTGGTGCGCGACCAGATTCGCGAGTTGAAACGCACCTACGGTTCAGAAGCCGGTCAGCAGCCGTTAAAAGAGCGAGCCGTCAGTTACGGGAGAGGGAAGCGGCGGCGAGTGCGGGCGTAGGTAGGAGACTTACGCTTTCGCTCTAGGTTTTCCCAAGTCAAACTCGTACCTGTCGCAAACGATCTCGAACACGTCGTCGTAAGTCTGGAGGTAAAAATGCCGGTGCTCTGGAGTGACCTTGCCGCCCAGCGAGCGAACCCATTTGGACTCTCTGATTTCATCAAAGCAGGACTCATGCTTCAGTCGCAGGAATCTAACTCGACCATCTTTAACGCCAGCACTCCGATGAATCGGAGTGTATAGGGGACGTAAGCTCCCGGTTGCTTCCTGGTGCAAAGATTTCCATTGATTTCTCCTTTGAGAGCCAACGTCCAGGCTCCGTGTTCAAAGGTCACTTGGTCTAGAAAGATACAGTCACGTCCGAAGAAGCATCCCAAAGAAGTTTCGATCGGAATATTACGTGGCATAATAGACAGTCTGCACAAAGGTAGTTGCACCGTTCGATCCGCCAAAGCTAAGTCAATTCCACGAAGGATCTTCGGGTGATTCGGCGATGAGTTTGTACTTCCACCCTTTTTCTTTCAGGATCGCGGGCCAGAGTTGCTCGGGGTTGGGGTGGAAGACCAACTCGAGGCTCGCGGGATGGGTCATCCACGTGTCGCGTTTCATTTCGTCCTCGAGTTGCCCGGGGCTCCATCCGGCGTAACCGGCGAAAATCTTTAGACGCACGGTGGACGAAAAGGACTCGCCGAGGTCGACCAACGAATCGAGCGAGTGACCGAGGCTGAGGTTGGTGAGCACGTTGGCGTCGGGCAGGTAAGCATCGTTGTGCAGGTAGCTCAGGGCCTGGGGCTGGACGGGCCCACCAAGGAACAGGGTTTCTTCCTTAAGGGTGTCGGGCAGGTTCGCCACGACGGCTTCGCCGACTTTGTTTTTGGTGGAGCGATTGAGGACCAGTCCGAAGGCGCCTTCGGAGTCGTGCTGGCAGATCAGAATCACCGTGCGATGAAAAAACGACCCCCGAAGTTTGCCGTTATCGAGAATGAGTTGTCCTTTGAGCGATTTTTGCGAGGTATCCATCGCAACCTCTCCATTATGCGCAAGACTTGCCGTGGAAGCAATCTTGTTTAGGCTAAAGGCATGGTGAAATACATTGTTCTACTACTTTTTGGGGTGGCGTTGATCGTGGGGGCAGTTGGCTGCCAGAGTTCTTCGGGCAGTCGTGAATACATACCAGGGAAGGGCTGGGTGCCGAACGACTAAGGGGTGCTTGTGATCTGGGGCTGACCCGGTAGCATTGGTCGAGGGAGAGAAATGGAATTATGCTGTTCAGCAAAAAGATGAACGAGGCGATCAATCGCCAGATTTGCAACGAGTTCAGCGCGATGATGCAGTATGTGGCGATAGCGTCGCATTTCGTAGAGGAAAGCCTGCACGAACTCGCCGCGCATTTCTACCGCCAGGCCGATGAGGAACGGGACCACGCGATGCGGTTTGTCAAATACGTTCTGGACGCGGGCGGGCATGTTGAGCTGAACGATATTCCGTCGCCGCAGCACCGCTTCAAAACGGTCGAAGAAGCAATCCGGCTTTCGCTCGATCAGGAAAAGAAAGTGACGGAACAAATCAATCAGCTCGTCGAGTTCGCCATCAAGGAGAGCGACCACATTACGCAAAACGCGCTCTCGTGGTTCGTGAATGAACAACTCGAAGAGGTTTCGAGCATGGGCAGTTTGTTGAAGGTGGTGCAGCGCGCCGGTCCTGCCAATTTGCTCTACGTCGAGGACTTTGTCTCTCGCCACAAAGCGAAGAGCAGAGTGCCGACCGCGGCCGGATCGTAAAAAGCTTTTGCGCTGCGATGCGCTGTGACATCATGGGCGCGTGAGCATCACCGCGCAACAGTTCCAGCAGCTTCAGGATCGGGTTGCCCGTCGTGTGCCAAAACCGGCGGTGGAGCATGTGGTTTCGGCACGAACCGATCACACTGTAATTCTCGGGATCGACCCCTCGTTGCGCGGCACGGGCTATGGAGTCATCCGCGTCGCAGGTCGCACGCCTAAACTACTCGCGCAAGGCACCGTGAAATGCGCTGCCTCATTGACCAGAGTTCAGTGCCTCGCGCGAATCGCGCAGACGCTACGTGACACCATCCGGGCCTGCGGCCCGACGGTCTGCGTCGTCGAAGGATTGTTTTTCGCGCAGAACCTCCAGACAGCGTTGATCATGGGCGAGGCACGAGGAGCAAGCCTGGTCGCGGCCGCCGAAGCGGGGCTGGAGGTTTTCGAAATCGCCCCCCGCAAAGTGAAGCAGGCGGTTGTCGGCTACGGTGCGGCGCAAAAGTTTGCGGTTGCGAAAATGGTTCAACGGATGTTGCAGCTTTCCGAAATACCCGCGCCTGATGCTGCCGACGCGCTGGCCCTGGCGCTCACCTATGCGCAGGAGTGCCGCTCGCCCATCGCGCGCGTGTCGCGCAAACTCTGATGATCAGTTTCCTTGAGGGTAAATTGGTGGAATCGCTGCCCACCCAGGTGACCGTCGATGTCAACGGTGTCGGCTACGAGGTCCTGATTCCGCTGTCATCCTTCGACAAGCTGCCCTCGCCCGGCAATAGTGTGAAGCTTCTCACTCATCTTGCGGTGCGTGAAGATGCGCACGTGCTTTACGGCTTCATAACGTCACCCGAGCGCGAAATGTTTCGTCTCCTGATCAATACCGTGAGCGGGATCGGGCCGAAGATTGCGCTGAACGTTTTGAGCGGGATGAATGTGACGGCGTTGCGCGGGGCCGTGGCGAATGGGGATGTGAAGGCGCTATCGCAAATTTCCGGAGTTGGAAAGAAGACCGCCGAACGGATCGTCGTAGAGTTGAAAGACAAGATCGGCGCGGCGGGAGCATGGGAAGCGGCGAGCGCCGCGCGAGGACTTTCGGCCAGCGATCAGAAAGTGAACGATGCTGTGCTCGCGCTGATCGCGCTCGGGTTCAAACAAGTCGAAGCACATGATTCGATTCGCGGTGCGTTGTCCCTCCTGGGCGAAAAGGCGACCGTCGAAGATCTCGTGCGCGCTTGCCTGAAGAAGGCCGGTTGAAGTCTGCGGTAATGCCTGAACCGACTACACGCCCGCGACGCTCGAGCGGCACCGTCGTGCCGCACACCGCGAAGTGGCACCAGCGGCTTGCGGCCTTTATTGTTTACGCCGGCCTTCGCAGTCTCACGGCGTCACTGCGTTGCGTTTGGGAAGACAGCTCCGGCTTGCATTCCGGCGCGATGAGTGAACCGGCGATTTACTGTATTTGGCACAACCGACTTGCGCTTTCGATGCGAATTTACTTTGCGTACGTGCGCGAGCGCAAACAATCAACCGGGCTCGCCGCACTGGTGAGCGCGAGTAAGGATGGAGCGTTGCTGGCGCGAATCCTTGAAGACTTCGGCGTGCAAGCGGTGCGCGGTTCGAGCAGCCGGCGCGGGCCACAGGCGTTGTTGGAGCTCACGACGTGGGCTGATCGCCGCTACGATCTCGCCATCACGCCCGATGGACCTCGCGGCCCGTGTTACATCGTGCAGGAGGGTGTGATGTCATTGGCGCAACTCACGTCGCTGCCCGTCGTTCCGGTTTCGTGTGAACTGCATCCGAAAATTCGGCTGCGGAGTTGGGATCGTTTTCAAATCCCCTTGCCCTTCGGTAAATGCGTGATTCGGATTGGCGAACCGATTCGCGTGCCGCGCGAAGCCACCGATCAGGAGCGTGAGGCCTTGCGCGAACGACTTGAGCAGCGGCTTCGGGCTTTGGGTTCCGATTAGTTACGTTTGCGCGGCAAATTGCCGTTTGTACCGTTCGCTGCGTTTGATGATGGATCGGATGTATTCGCGCGTGCCCGGGAAATCCATTTGCTTGAGGAAGATCACGCTGTTGGTGCTCGCCGCACCTTTGTTCCAGCGCAGCACGTTGCTGCGGCCGGCATTATAATCCGCCAGCGCAAAAACGACCGGCTCGTCGGTTTGCGCGTAGCGCCGGAGCATCTTTCCCAGGTACCACGTGCCCGCTTCTGTGGCTTTCCCGGGGTCGAATAACTCTTCATGACGGAAGAACAACCGCTTCTCCGCCGCGGCCCACTCTTCGGCGGCGAGCTTGCCAACCTGCATCAGCCCAATCTCGCCGGCGTCACCGCGAATCCGCGGCTGGAACCGGCTCTCGCGCCACACGACTGCTTTCACGAGGGCTGGATCGACTCCGTATTTACGCGCCGCGGCGATGATGTACTTGTCCTGGCTGTCTTCCCGATACGTGCGGCAACGCTCAAACGAAACAAGGATGGCGCCGAGTGCAATGAGGAGAAACAGCCACGGCCAGCGGCGTTTGATCGCGTCCATGACTAAAGGCGCGTGTTGCGGACGAAGAGTTTGCCGGGCAACTGTTTCACCAGTCTTTTCATTTCGAGGCTGAGCAACGCAACCGAAACGGTGGAGACGGGCAGCCCTGTGCCGCGGACGATTTCATCAATCGCGAATTCTTCGTTATCGCGAAGAAAGTCGTAAACTTTTTGTTCGCTTTCCGAAAGCGTCATCGCCGGGAGCCCCGGTTGGCCAGCCGGTTTGTTGCTCGCGGGAAACAGGTATTCGAACTCGCTGAGAATATCCTCTGGACCTTCGCAAAGCTTCGCGCCCTTTTTGATCAAGTCGTGACAACCCTTGCTGCGAGGGGAATCGATCCGGCCCGGCACGGCAAAAACCTGTCGTCCGTACTCGGTGGCAAAATTCGCGGTGATCAATGCCCCGCTCGTCAGATTCGCCTCGACGACGACCGTTCCGAGCGTCATCCCGGCAACGATGCGATTGCGTATCGGAAAGGTTTGCTTGTCTGCGGTGCGGTTGAATGGAAACTGCGTCACGATCGCGCCGCTGGCGGCAATGCGTTCAAACAGTTCGGCGTTCTCGGAAGGAAAAACGATGTTGATGCCGGTGCCGAGCACGGCGACGGTGCGTCCCTTGGCATTTAATACGCCCTGATGAGCGGCCGTGTCGATGCCACGCGCGCCTCCGCTCACGACCGTTACGCCCATATAGGCAAGCTGGTAACCGAGCTTTCGCGCCACCTCCAACCCGTAATGTGTCGTTTGTCGTGAGCCGACAATCGCTACGGCGTTTTTGTCGTTCGTGGGCAGCTTTCCTTTGACGTAGAGGACGATCGGCGGATCGTAGATCTGACGAAGGGACGCCGGATACTCCTCGTCACTCAGAATCAAAATGTGACAACCGAAGTCTGCGACGCGCTTCAGCTCGGCGGCGAGGTCGATTGTCGTTTCCCAATTTGCAATCGCCGTCGCAGTATCCTGACCGATGCCATGCACCGCGAGCAACTGGCTTTTCGACGCCTTGAGAATTGCCTCCGGCGCACCGAACGAATCGAGCAAATGCCGCAAGCGCACCGGGCCGACATGATCGACCATGTTCAGTACCACCAGGGCTTCGCGGGAATCCATCCTATCCAGATAAGCCAAATCAGGCGATGCGGCAAGTCAAAGCGGACATTGCGCTGCGCATTTATTCGACGAACTTTAGCCAGCCAAACTTCTCGGGCGCGTGGAAACTGCCGATCATTGTCGGGCTCCAGGCGAGGAAGGCGTTGTTTGCGCGGTCGCAACGGTAAAGATTGATTCTCCATCTCGTTCCAGCGGCAGGTTTGTTTTCCGCCAGCGCCTTGATCGGAATGCGCATTTCGCAGGTCCAGCGATCCGGTGAGACTTTGGTCTTCGATTGAAATCCGCTGCTCCATTCGAAGTCACGCTCCGGCAGTTTCAAGTCGAGCTTTTCGTTGGTGGGCGCGACTTCGAATTCGGTGTAGCGACGGATATTGTTGGTGTCGCTGTTGATGAACGCCTCCACGACGTCGCGGTCCCAGAGCCCAATCCGTTCCTTCTCCTGCGGCGGCTCGAACACCGTCAGCTTCGTGTAGGGAGATTCGTAGCCGAGGTAAAGCCATTCGTCGGACCAGAGCATGCGAACGGTCGTGGAGATTTGAGGCCGCGCCGTGTAGCTGCGCGATTCGTATTCCAACAACGCGGGTTCGGCGCGCTGCCACGCGGGCTCAGAGAGTTCGCCGTCGATTTGTGCATCGGCAAAGTCTTTGTCGACGCGCAGCGCCGTTGCCGTGGGCGCGGGCAGCGATCGGCCAAGCAATCGCCGCGCATTATCGAAGTAGATTTTGCGCAGGACTTCCGGCGGCAAACCAATGCCACTGATCTTCCATTCACCCTGGATCGGTGTCATGTGATCGAAGTCGCGGTCGTTTGTCTCGAGCCAGCGCCAGTGTTTCGCGTAGAATGTCTCCGCATCGGCGTCTGTCGGCGCGGGACCACTGCCGCCCGAGCCGAGTGTCAGCCGGTTATACACTTGAAAATCGGTGGCGAAAAAAATGCGGTCCTGATGTTTCACGAACAGCCGCCGCACCTTCTC
>Ga0137340_1000062_pt1 | contig 25078 bp, 22 predicted proteins | sample EasRivERMLT400_2_FD_102295 | JGI IMG/M metagenome (GOLD analysis project Ga0137340, IMG submission 102295) | Soil microbial communities from meander-bound floodplain in the East River, Colorado, USA - East River MetaG ERMLT400_2 | ecosystem: Environmental > Terrestrial > Soil > Floodplain ...
AGCTCATGCTCGGGCTCGGCGTCCTGCTACTGGGACGTCGCCGCGCGGCCTGATCTCAGTCTCACTCTGACACCAACGACAAACCCCGGCGCAATGCGCCGGGGTTTTCTTTGTGGAGTTTGATCATCGCTTCCTGCGCTCGCCGAACATCATCTCCAGAGCTGCGCCTGCCCCCCATACAGACTCGCGTTGCTCGAGCAAAGTTTCTCGCGGCCACGCAAGGCTTGAACGCAGTTCAAGGAACAACCAGTCCCGATCAAAGATGGTGCGCCTGTAGATAAGCCGCAATCCATAGTCGGTGACAGGAACCTCGCTGTCCGACTCCCCGGTGATCCCCACCTGGTAGGAAAGGGCGCGTCCGTTACGCAGGTTCTGATACAGCGTCAACTGCGAGAACCAGCGGACTCCTTCCGTCTCCTGGGCAAAGGTGCCTGAGCCGGTCCAACGCACAAGCACATCGTCAGTGAAGAGCCGCTCCAGGTCGAAGCGCGTCGTTGCGCCGAAGCCTTCACTGTCCTCCCAGAAAATGGTTTCGCGCAGACGCAGCAGGTTGCGCTCCAACATCGGCACGGCGATGCGGAAGGTCCCCTTGGCGTACATGTCCTCAGGGGAATCGAGCTGGGTACCGACGCTGGTGTCAAAGCGCCCGCCGCGCCGACCAGGCTGACTGTATCCAAGACCAAAGAGCACCTCGTCGTCGACCTCACGGCCGAACTGCCGTGGCAACGTGTCAAAGTCGTCTCGCTGCTCGGTCACGTATTCGTCGGGATCGACCTTGCCGACGAACGCATTCAGGCGGTCACGCATCTGGGGCAGCTGCATCTGTACCCGGAACCGTACGCTCGGATCCCAGTGATCGCGCTCATCCCACCAGGCACCCAGGGAGAGACTGCCGTGAGTCGCCTGGTACTCATCGTCAAAGCGGGCGCTGCCGAAAAAGCCGTCGAACCGGACGGCGCTGGAACATATGGATCTGTACAGCGCTGACTGCATGCGATCGATCCAGGCTGGACCTTGCGGCTTGTCACGGCAGAGCTCACTGGCGTCGGCCAGCGGAAACGCTGGTTCAATCGGCACGGGCAGAGTGCGGATCCACTCCAACGCCGCGGACGCGCCAACCGGCGCCGAATTGGCCTCACCTTCCTGGGCAACCGCACCCGACCACGGCAGCATTGCGATTGTGCCCGCGATCGCAGGGCGCAGGCAGCATGTAACGAGCCAGCGTGGGGTCTGTTTGCTGGGTTTTTTTCTCGCGTAGCCCCAGTCAGGCCCCGGCACCATCGTAAAGCTTCGCGCCGATTGCTGAGAACGGCACCATGCGCTGGGCCCGCGCGTCCCAGAGCCGGAGCCTCGCCGAGCGCAAGCTGGTCCGGAGCGTCAACCGCTTCGCCTGTTGCAGGCGCGGATGCGAATCGAAGCACTCGCGGAGCCGATAGTTCGGGACCCGCGTCGCCATGTGGTGCAAGTGGTGGTAGCCGATGTTGGCACTGAACCAGTGCAGGATCGCGGGCAGATCGTAGTAGGAGCTACCCTCAACAGCCGAACGCTCGAAGTTCCAGGCACCACTCCTCGCCCAGTAAGCGCTCTCAAACTGGTGTTGCACGTAAAAGAGCCAGACCCCCGCTGCTCCCGAAAGGAGCATCACCGGCAGATGCACCAGCAGCACCACTTGCCAGCCGAGCGCCAACGATAGAAGCGTGACGGCCAGCGCAAGCACGGCATTGTTGACCCAAATGCTGGCCCATTCCTTCTTGCGGGAACGCGGGAGGTCGAGCGGCAAACGATGTTTAAGGACGAACTGGAACAACGGACCGAGGCCAAGCAGCACGGGCATGCTGCGGTAGAAGCGATAGCCCAGGCGCCGCCACCAGCTTGCCGCTTCATACTCGCTCACGCTCAGAGTGACGATGCCGCCGATCCCAGGACGGTCCAGATTGCCGGACGACACATGGTGAATGGCGTGAGTGTGTCGCCAATAGGAATACGGCATCAGCGTGACAACTCCAATCGCGCGCCCGACTGTGTCGTTCAGGCGCTGGCTCGTGAAGAATGAGCCATGACCACAGTCGTGCTGAAGGATGAACAGCCGAACGAACACTCCTGATACCGGTAGCGCTAGCAGCAGCAATAGGCCGTAGTTCCACCCCAGCCGCACGCCAAGAGCCATGACGCTCCAACCCGCGATGAACAGCAGGCCCGTAGTCACCAACTGGAACCAGGCCCGGCGATCATCGGCACGGGCAAACGGCGTAATCAACTTGCGCAACGGCGGTTCGGCGATCGCGCCTTGCGAGTCAGGAGGGTGGGATTGGTCAGACACGTCGAACTACAAGATACACGATCGATCCCAATGGCACACAGAACTCAGCAGGAACCTGCGCCAACGGGTCCATACCCGTCTGTGCGGTATAGCACATATGGCCGCTTTCGTGCGCTGGCGAACAGACCTGCCCTCGCCTTACACGCATCCTTCTTCGCGCGTCGCACTTGCGGCGCGACAGTTAGTATCGAGGGGCCTTTATGAAGAAGTTATTGATCGCAGTCCTATCCCTATTCACAGTGGCCCTGGCGGCGCCACTGCAAGCCGCTCCGGAGGCCGAGAAGAGTCTCTATGAAAGGCTCGGTGGCGTTTTCGCCATCGCCGCGGTCGTTGACCACTTTAGCGACGCGGTCGTGCAGAACCCGATCGTCGGAAAAACATCGCAGAATCCAGCCCTCAGGGCATGGCACACGAAGAACCTGGGCAGGTTGCCGGGCCTCAAGTTCATGCGGACCCTGTGGGTCTCGGAGATCACGGGCGGACCGTTCAAATTCTCCCCGACAAAGCCGGGTCAAACGCATTTGGGCCTTGAGGAAGCGCATCGTGACCTCAAGATCTCGCCCGCAGAATTCGACGAGGTAGCGGCCGAGCTTGGGCGCAGCCTCGACTTCGCTAAAGTGCCTGCGCGTGAGAAGGGCGAAGTCCTCGCCGCCTTCGCAGCGCATAAGAAGGAAGTAACGGCAGGCTATCAGACGAAGTGACGATGAAATGCACTCCGGAGCGTTGCTGCGCCGGATCGTCATGCGATTGAGCGCTCTATTGGCAATCGCCGCGAGTTTCCTGTCCTACATTGCGACAGCAACCGAGCTGACAGGCGATGAAGAGACGGTATGGAATCTTGAGGAAGCGTACTGGCAGTTCGTGAAGGCAGGCGATGTCGATTCCTACAAGAAACTGTGGCACGAAGATTTCGTCGGGTTGTCATCGTGCACTATGCAGCCGAGTATATGTACGACTACGGTGACGGCACCACGAGCGGATCAGGCATTTGGCGGAAATTCACGCACACCTGGATGAAGGCCGGCGACGGCTGGCAAATAATCGGCGGCATGTGCGCGGCTCAGGAGCCGGTCAAGACCCCTCGAACATAGCTCGCGCAGCGAGAGTCGCGCCCCGCCGTGCGCCCTGTCTGGGTCTGCCTGGCCCAATTGAACAGTGACATAATGATTTTCTCACCGTAACCGCTATGGGGAGCAGGAAATGAAGAACTACTTCGTGGCCATATTGTTGGCAATGGGGATGGCGGTGATCATCAGTTGTAGTGGGAACAAGGACGCGACACCGCCCTCGCCGGCCGCGCAATCCGAGGCACCAGCCCCGTCCATGACCGCTGCACCACAGAAGTCGCTTTACGAACGACTCGGTGGTGAAGCAGCCATCAAGGCGGTGGTAGACGAGTTTGTCGCAAACGTGGGCGCCGATACTCGAATCAACAAGTACTTCGCGAATGCCAATCTCGACAGGCTCAAGGGGCACCTGGTGAATCAGATCGGACAGGCCAGCGGCGGACCCCAACAGTACACGGGACGCGACATGAAGACCGCCCACGCGGGCATGGGAATCGACGGGCCAGCATTCGACGCTCTCGTCGAAGACTTGGTGAAGGCCCTCGACAAATTCGCCGTTCCGGAGCAGGAAAAGAGCGAGTTGTTGGCGGTGCTCGGACCCATGAAGGGCGACATCGTCGAGAAGTAACGGGGGCGACTCGCGGCGGACGACCGCCCGGCCCTTCCGAGCCGGGCGGTCAGTTCACGAACGGCTTGACGCCCACCGCCTGGTAGAGCGCGGATGGGTCGTAGATGGCACCGCCCTTCATCACGAGCCGCACTTTGCGGATGTCGGAAATATTCGCCGACGGATCGCCCTGCACCATCACCAGGTCCGCGAGCTTCCCGCGCGTCACCGAGCCGAGCTCCTGGTCGGCCTCGAGCAGGCGTATTGCGTCTATGGTTGCGATCTGCAGCACGCGCGGCGCCGGGATACCGGCTTTGACGTACAACTCCATTTCCCGATGCAATGTGAAGCCGGCGATGTCGTCCGTGCCAGCAACCAGAGGTATTCCCGCCTCGTGCAGCTTGCCGATCAGCCTGAGCATCGCAGGCATGGCCGCGGCGTATTGCTTTTCGTTGCTCGCCGTGATGTCGAGCACACCGGCCTTCAAGGCGCGCTGGATTGCTATCGGCATGTGGTCGGCAACCATCGCAAAGGGCGGCTGGAACTCGCCTGCCCGGCTCGCATACATGCCCTCGAACGCCGTCACCGTCGGATCGACGACGGTGCCGCGTTCCTTGAGGAGCGCGATGAAATCGCGTACCGCTACGGAATCGAGATCGAGCGTGGCCGCCTTCTCGCCGACGAGCGTGAAGCGCAGCGGCGTGCGCGTGTCGTCTTTCGGGCCGGCGAAGAAATTCAGGTACAGCATGTTCAAGTGCTGAATCTCGTCGTAGCCCGCGCGCACGGCCTGCTCGGCAGTCATGAAAGCAGGGATGTGGCCGCTTACGCGCATTCCGTGCTTGTGAGCCGCCTCGGTGAGCGGCGCGACCCACTGCGGATCCAGCGAGCTGTAGAGCTTGATCTGCACGAAGTCGCGGTGCGCGTACCATTCGATCAGGCGTAGGCCCTCTTCCAGGCTGCTGATCACGTTGCCAGTCGGCGCGGAGAACGGACTCTTGCCGTCGATGAAGCCGGCCTTCCACATTCGCGGCCCGATGACCTTGCCGGCGAGGATGCGATCCTGAAGATCCTGCAACTGCCGGTTGTCGTTCGCCAGGTCGCGGATCGCGGTCACGCCGCCGGCAATCTGCAGCACCGCACCCCACGGGTTCTCGTGATCGTGCATGTCGACGAGGCCCGGGAGCAGGGTATGGCCGGCACCATCGATCACTTCTGCGCCATCTTCAGTTGCGGCGTTCGTCGGATCAATGTTCGCGATCCGGTCGCGGAACACGTAGACCGTCGATGGCGCGCTGGTCTGGCCGGTGAGGGAATCGAACACGCGCACGTTTCGAATCGCCACCAGGCCCTTGGGATGGCGTGTGAGCCTGGTGGCCAGTTGCTCGAGCATCGCGAAGCCCGCACGGTCCTGGGCATCTCCGAGTTTTTTCTCGGACGCTTCCCAGCCTTCGCGAACGATAGCGGACCATCCGTAGTGCTCGCCGAAGAATTGCTGCTCCGAATCCAGCCACACGTAGTAGGGCTGGAAGCCGATCCCGGTCAGTGCGTAGAGGGTCACGTCGATCTTGCCGCCGATATCCTCGAGCGTCAGTGTTTCCACCTTCTGCACGCCAAGCGTGCCGCCCGGCAGCGCGGTGAGCCCTCCGCCAGACGACGCGAGGAGCTGGCGCGTGATCACCGCGTCAAAGGCCGGCGTGCCGTTGACCGGGATATAGACGTACGTGCCTTCGATGCGCTGCTGGCCCTTGTCGCCCGCCGTCGACCAGCTTGCCTGCCCCTTCGAAACGCCGAAGTTTTCGATCACCGGACTGCCCATGTACGCGCGCCCGGTAACCTTGTAGCTGCGCACCAGGCCGGTCGGATCGAGGGTGAACTCCTCGCGCAGCCTGGGACCGCGGCCACGATCGTTAAATTCGTAATCGACGCTGACGCGCGCGCCGTCGGTCTTGACAACCTGGCCACCTTCGCGCTTTCCAGCCGTGACGAATGTGTAGCGCACCTCCTGCGGAGCGGCGAATGCCGAGGCCGCGAGCAGCAGTGCCGGCAACATCGCAAAGGCAAATCTTCCGGTCATATAGCGCACCGCATGGCTGAGGTTGGAGGGGTCGTTCGGCGGCGACCGATGGGACGAAACGTAACATACTGTAGAAGGCCTGACCGAGCTCGAACAGCGCGACCGTCGCCTGATCGAGTGCTGCCCTGAAAAAGAGAAACGCCGGCGCGGGGCCGGCGTTCCTTTCTCATGCCAGACAGCAGCTACCGCATCACTGTATCAGGCACTTGTTGTCCTTGTGTGTCTGCATGTTCCCGAACGTGAGGAATCCCGAAACGTTGGGATCGCCCGGCACGTCGAGCACGAGAGTATTGTTGGAGTCAAACACCTTGATCAGTGCCGTATCGCTCGTTCCCGGCTCTCCCGCGTCCACGAATTCAAACTCGATGCGAGCGCCAGCCTGATTGTTATACCTCCCGGTGCCAGTCCCCTTGAACGAATCAAAGGGCGATGACTGGGGCGGAGCCTGAACGGCAACGGTGTCGGTGCAGACCGCCGACGTCAGCTCCGTCATGTGGAATTTGTTGTCCGGCCAATTGACCTGGATGTTGTTCGGCTCCCGAAGGTCGCAGTGGATTTCGAAGCCGCGGGTCACACGCACATCGTCGATCCTGAACACGCTGCCGCCGCCCGTCATCCGGCCGCAGTCTTTCGGCTCGAATGCGAAACCGGCGGCCAGCCAGGCCAATGACGCCGGCAGCCTGCCGGTACCGAGGTTGTCCTCGGAAAGCGCCTGTACGGTCAGCGAGGTCGCCTTGGAGGGGATGTCGATTGATATCGAGAAGGAGTCCCATTCCTCGCCGTCATTGCTGTCGAGCAGATTGTTCAGCAGCGTCGTGCCTCCGTTGGCGCCGTTCGTGGTGAGTTTCATCACCGATGGCCGGAAGCCGCCTGTTGAAGCTGTACCGGACACGCTCGCGAAGAACATGTTGATCTGGGCGGTCCGATCCTTGCTGGATGACGGGAACGTGAACGTTTGCGGAACAGTGGTCTTCAGGTTGCCGGCGAAGTTGATGAACGCCAGATCAGACCCGTCGCGAATGACGATGCCTGCATCGTTGAGGCCGGCATCGTAGATCACGATGACACCGGCTCCATTACTGACACGCGTGAAGTCCATGCTCGAAACCTCGAGGGTCGTCGAACCGACAGCCACGAGATTCTGAGCCGTTATGTCGGCCCGAAAGGTAGACGCATGAGCGTTATTGAAGAAAAACGTCTGTCCGCCGATCAGGGAGCCGATCACCGGCGTAGTTGTAGCGCCGCCATTGTTGGAAACCAGAACGCTGTTGTCGCCCGCCACATTGGCGATCATGAAGCCTTCCCAATACAGGAGCACCTGCTTGATGGTCGCTCCAGCCGGAATCGAAACATCGATCGTGCCCGGCTGTGTGAACGTACCCGTTCCTTTGATGAAGACGTTTGTACCGGTCGCAATGGCGATGTTGGGTGGCCCGAGCGTTTCAGTGCCGTTCGCTTGAGCGGTACCGGATGCGACTAACAGTAGCGTTGAAAAAACCGAGCTGCGCGCCCAGTAAGAGTTCATGTTGTTTCCCCTTCCGGTGTTCCCGCACCGATGTCGCCTGTTTTGCGCTCGAACTCGGGCAAAGTCAATCAGCGCAATGACTACACGCGACATAATTCAAGTCCGCAGTTCAGTGTGCGTGCAGGCGCAAACTAAAGATGCGGTTGCATGGTCCCGATTTGTCACGGATTCCGGCGGCACCAGCGTGTAGGACACCGCCGCCCGCCTCCGCGCGGCGCGGCGTGGATGCCATGACAGAAACCCCGACACAAGGCAGGGTTCTAGAAAGTGGTAGTGCGGCGTGCCGCCGGACGTCCCGAAGTCGTTCCAAGCGCAGCGAACGTGAGTGTCGCCGTCAAGCACGTCAATATTCTGGATTTCATGATGCGCTTCCTCACTCGGTCACGACGATCGCGTCGACGTGTGTCGAGCCCCAACCACTCGCGCCGATTCGGATCGAGTGCGTGCCCGAGGTCGGCCAGTGCCACGAGGTCACGATCTGCGGGCCGGCGCCGGGGACGTAGAGCACGTAAGCCGCGTCGCGACCCGTGAACGTGAACCTTAAGTAACCCCCGGACCCCAAGCCAGCTGCGTACAGCGTCGTCACAGTGCCGCCGTACGCCTCGCTCTGGAGCTCTCGCTTCCAATTGCCTCCACGCGCGACGTAGAAGCAGCAGGAACGATCGTCGGTCACGGTCGGGGTGAACGTCGGGCCGTAGGCAGCCGCACTCGCGTTCCCGGCGTTGTCATAGGCGCGGACGCGAAAGCGGTACGAGTTCCCGACGGTGAGCCGGTAAGTGTGCGACGTCGCGGTTGGTGACAGCGTTGTGTCGAGAACGGCAGTCCCTCCGTTGGTGCTGAGCCACAGTTTGTACGACTGGATCCCACTCGCGTCCGAAGCAGACCAACTCACCCTGATAGGCACAGTCGAACCAACCCTTCCATTCGCGATGGACTGGATCGGTGCGGTCACCGTGGGCGACGTGGTGTCGGCCCCGATTAAGGCCAGCGCCACCAGCAAGTCGGGTAACGGCCCGATGTTGCCCTCGAGGGCGTTCTGCGACGTGGTGTCCTGCGCGGTTCCGGTCGACATCAGCGCCTGACGTACATGCCAAGACGTCGGGCGCATGCCGGTGGCGGACTCCGTCGCGCTTGAATACGCGGCAGCCGCACCTGCAACGATCGGCGACGCGCTGGAGCATTCACCCCAACCCTGCAAGTCGACAAACTCGCCGTAATTCGAGAATTCCAACCGTGAGTGGGCGGGCCTTCCCGACTTTCCCGTGCAGTTTGCTGGCGACGCGCCGGCGCCGACGACAATGGCCCCGGAATCGGGACGACCTGTTCTGGTATTGAAGGTGTCGTCGTACTCGGCCGCGTCCAGATTCTGGTGACCATTCCCGGCTGCTTCGACCACGATGATTCCGTAAGCGGTCGCCCAAGTGATGGCGGCGTACACGACCTCGTCGTACTCGATTGCGACCAAGCCACACTGGTCGTCTATTGAGCACGGGTAGTTGGGGCCGGGGGTCTGCTGTTCGAGCAGGATGACGTCGCCAGCGCCGACATTCAGGGTGGTGAGGAAGATCGCGTTCGCGACGCCGTGCCGCTCGTCGGGTAAAGAACTAATAGTGTTGAAATGCGCATTGGGCACAATTCGCGTGAGCGCCTCGTGGCGCTTTACAGCAGAAAAGTCCTGGTGCTTCACATCACGGTTGTATTCGATGTCGACGATCCGCACGTGGTCGCCGAGGACACCCGCCACACCAGTTACCTGCGTCGCACCGATGCCGTCGGGAGAGGCGAATTCATGCGCCGTGTACTTGTTCAAATCAAAACTCGTTAGGGGCGCTGGCATGGGCACGGGCCCCGCGAACTCCACGATCGGGAATGCGTTGAGCGCGTCGATGAGCTTCTCTGAAGACGTGCCTGTCGCGCGAGTTTTGAACGTCACGTGGAAGTACAGCGAGAGGTCTGCCAGATCACGCCCCGATCGTTTTTCTAGTCTGGTCTTCTCGTGGCGCAATTGGCGGGGCGGGCCGGTGAAAATCGGGGCCAACTGAAGTTCGGGAACAGACGCCAGCAGTTCGTTAACGGCGGCCACGTCCACACTCGCCGACACAAACGACTGGCCTTGAAGCTCGACATCTGAGCCCTCGACGAACTTCAGCTGAATGTTTCGCTTCGAAAAGCCCTTCTTGATCGAGGTGTGTTGGGGCTTCGCAGGCACATGCCGCGCGCCCTGGGCCTTGAAGGGCGATTCATCCACCGCCGCCTGGGCCGACCCCGCGATCAAACGGTCGTTCGCAGTGGGCGGGCCCGCCTGCGCCGTGGGAGCGAAGGTGGTTGCAACCAGCGCCACCAGAACACAGAAGAAGGCCAGGCCACGCAGGGCGAGCTTGCAACAATTGATTTGCGTCATGTGGATTCCCGGTCTACTGGACGAAAGGTTTGTGTCATGGCTGTATTCCCCTGCAGTACCGGCGAGATGCGCCTTGCCGGAAGCCCAACGCTCCTCGATCGAGCACGCGACCCACATCATTGATAGATCTCAGCCGTCGAGAGCGTGGCAGTGCCCGCTCCGCCCGTCACGAGCACCGTCCCATCTTCGAGCAACGTTGCGGTGTGCCCATCACGTGCCGTTCCCATACTGCCCGCTGGCGTGAATCTTCCCTCGATGGGGTCGAACAACTCCGCGCTCGCGAGGCCGTCATATCCCCCGATCACGAGAACGGTCCCATCATTGAGCAACGTGGCTGTTTGACAGGCGCGTGCCACTGCCAAGTTGCCGGTCAATGTGAACGATCCTTGATCGGCAACAAACAACTCCGCGGTCGCCGCGACAGTGCCGGTGAATCCACCCGTGACCAGAACTTTGCCATTGGTGAGCAGCGTCGCAGTATTCGAATCGCGTGCCGTCGCCATGCTGCCAGTCGGTGCAAACGTGTGGGTGGAGGGGTTGTACAATTCGGCCGTCGGGAACGTAGGTCCACTACCCGCACCTCCCGTCAGGAGCACTTCGCCGTTAGTTAGCAACGTCGCGGTGTGTAGTTCCCGTGTTGTTGCCATGCTGCCGGTCGGTGTGAATGTTCCCTGCGCCGGATTGAACAGTTCCGCGCTCGCGACTGGATGAAATTCGGCGTCGTTTCCACCCGTTACGAGAACCGTCCCGTCACTGAGCAATGTGGCTCGATGTGCGAAGCGCACCGATCCCATGCTGCCGGTCGGCGTGAACGTGCCGTTGGCGGGATCAAACAGTTCGGCGGATGCGGACCGCTCGTTGGCGTCCATTCCGCCTGTCAACAGCACTTTCCCATTGTTGAGCAACGTCGCCGTGTGCCCAAAGCGCGCAAACGTCATGCTGCCGGTCGGCGCAAAGGTCCCGCTGCCTGGATTAAACAACTCGGCTGTCGCAGTGACGCGGCCTGTTTCGACGGAGTGCCCACCAGCGACAAGCACGTTGCCATTGCGGAGCAGCGTTGCCGTGTGCTGACGACGCACCGTTGCCATGCTGCCGGTCGCCTTGAATGCAGCCGCCGCGGGGCTGATGACAATCTGGTAGGTCGCACTCGCCTGGCCGGCCGGTGAAGCCGAATCTGTCACAGTGACGACGACCGTGTAAGTCCCCGCTGTTTGCGGACGACAACAGGACTCACTGAATAAGAACGTACCGGCGGCGGAAACACTCAGACCCGGCGGCACCCCCGTTGCGGCCCATGCGTAGGGCGGCACTCCTCCCGCGGCACCGAAGCGGAAACTGCCTTGATACACCCAGCTGCCCGGACAATGTCTATTCCCACCGCCCACGGAACACGGCCGACAAATACCACTTAAGTAAAAGCAGGCTCTGCCGTTGCCGTGGTTGTAATAGACCCCGACAGTGCCATTCGGCGGATTCCCGGAGGCAATGTGCAGCAGATCCAGCGACGCGATTACGCTGACCGACGCAGTGTCACTTGCAGAACCGCCCGCGCCCGCACAAATTAACGTGTACGAGGCGTCGGCACTCAGAGGACCGACCGATTCCGATCCGGACCTTGCCTTCGTGCCGGACCATCCGCCGGACGCGGTGCATGATGTTGCGTTCGCAGAGGACCAGGCCAGCGTGAGCGATGAGCCGGAAACGATCGACGAGGCACTCGACGTCAATGTGACCGTCGGTGCAGGCGCAGCGTTACTGCCAGAATCCCCGCCACCACCCCCGCAAGCGGCGAGCCAAACGGTGGCGAGTATCCCCAGGCTCGACCGAATCAAGACGCGGCTCTGCATAACCTCTCCTTAGCCGCACGGACTTGGTGCCTCTGTGGCGAAATCGTCTCCGTGCAATGAAGTAAGAGGCCGCTAACACCACTGCGGGTACCAGAATCGGCAAGGGCCATGCGATTGCCAAATATCAGGTACCCGAATTGGGTGCCGCGGGCTCATAGTGAGTAGACGTGCAAGCACTTCGCAGGACGCTACCCCGGCATGACTGAGCCCAGCATGGCGCTCATCGAAAGGCTGTTTACGCGGCACCGAAATGCGTTGCAGGCTTTCTTCTTTCGACGCCTGCGGACCAAGGCTGACGCTGCCGACCTCGCGCAGGAGGTGTATCTGCGGATGCTCCGAGTCAACGACCCGGACACAATCCGCAACCCGGAAGCCTATCTCTTCGCGGTCGCGGGCAACCTATTGAAGGAGAACGCCGTGGCAGATCGCCGCCAGGCAGCCAGTGTGGACGTCGAAGAAGCCGATGCCATGCAATTGCTCGCCGCCCTTTCTGACTTCGGCGCTCCCCTCGACAGCAGCCAGCGTGTCGACCGACTGCGTGTCGTGCTCAAGCAGCTGCCACCGAAATGTCGTGCCGTGGTGGTCCTGCGGTACCAAAACGAGTGCAGTTACCAGGAGATCGCCGAGCGCCTCGAGGTGTCCACGCACATGGTCAAGAAATACCTCGCGCAGGGTCTCAGCCATTGTCGCCGCCGAATGGCGCGCCTGGGATGAGCCAGATGACTCGAAACGACGAGCAGATTCTCGCCGCAATCACGGAACAGGCGGGCGCATGGTTCGTGGAGAACCGCAGCGGGCCGCTCAACAACGAGGCGCGTGCCAGCTTCATCGCCTGGCTGAGAGCCTCTCCGGTTCACGTGCAGGAGTACCTCGGCATCGCGGCGCTTGCAGGCGATCTCGCAGAGGCCGTGAACGATCCGCAACTCTCGCCCGAGTTGCTCCTCGCTGAAGCGCGAGCTGATGTAGACAACGTCGTGAGCCTCGGCCGGCCGCTGCCGACGCAGGCGACCGCGAGGCCACGATTGCGCGTGTCGCGAACGTGGTCGCTTGCGTCCGCAGCAGTGACGGCCATTGTCTTCGTGGCTTCTGCCGCCATCTGGTCCGGGCGCGACGGCGAGCGATTTGGGCTGCCGAAGACCTACAGCACGGAACACGGGGAACAAAGTGTGCGGCAACTTCCGGATGGCTCGGTGCTGCACCTCAACACGGATACTGCGGTGACCGTGCGGTACTCGCGCGCCGAGCGGATCGTTGACCTCGACCGCGGGGAAGCGCTCTTTCAGGTGGCGTCCGACAGCCAGCGCCGATTTCGCGTGGCGGCCGGTGAGGCGGGAGTGGTTGCCGTCGGCACGGAATTCGACGTCTACCGTAGAACTGGGGCGGTGACGGTCACAGTCGTCGAAGGCACGGTTGCAGTTTTCACTGGCACGCCGCCGCTGCCCACACCGAGCAACCTGCTGCCGCCGACGGCGATACGGGTCGGCGCCGGCTACCAGGTCGAGGTACACAGCCGGGTAGGATCCCCGCGGGCGGTAGACGCGCGTGCAGCCGTCGCCTGGCTGGAACGGCAAATTGCGTTTGAAAATCGCCCTTTAGGTGAAGTCGCCGACGAGTTCAACCGCTATGGCCGCGTTGTGATCGAGATCGATGACGGGGACCTGCGTGCAATCCCGATCAGTGGCGTCTTTGACGCGTATGATACGGACTCTTTCGCGGCCTTCCTCGCAACGCTGGAGGGAGTCGTCGTGCAGAAAACGCCGACTCACATCCGTGTATTAAGGCTGGCTTCCGCGAAACGGCAACGGCTCCCGGTCGACCAGTAGCGTCCTGCAACGCCCGCGCGAACCGATGGCACGGGATCAGATGTCCTGAAGGCGATCCAGTGACACGAGCGACCAGCGACGGCGAACGGCCACATGCCGCGGCCCAATTGCTCGTCGTGTGTTGCGTGCTCGGCGGACTGTTCTGCGGCTGGACCCACGATGCTCGAGCGAACACGGCACTGTCCGCCGACATCCAGCCGCAGCCGATGGCTGAGGCACTTGCGGAATTCGCCGATCAGACGGGGCTCCAGTTCATTTACGTATCGCGGATCGTCAAGGAGCGCGGATCGCGCGGGGCGCGCGCCGGACTGACACCCGCGGCGGCACTGCAATCGCTGCTCGACGGAACCGGCCTCGATTTCCAGTTCCTGAATCGCCGTACCGTTCGCATCTTCGAGATCGTCACCGCCGCACCGACTTCGCCATCAATTGCGGCTGTAGCGCCGATCACTAATGTCAAACGCCGCGCGTCTTCCTTCCCTCAGGCCGATGAAGTCATCGTGCAAGGCTCACGGATCGTGCACGGCCTGGGTAATACCGAAGACATACGGAGCATCGCTTCCTCGGTGAGCGTCGTGAATGGTGACAGCCTCGAGGCGCAAAAACTCGAGCAGCTTTCCGATTACGCAGCCTACCTTCCCGGTGTCAGCCACGTCAGTTTCGGTTCGCCCGGCCTTGGCGCTGTCATCCTGCGCGGAATTACGTCGTTCCCGGAGAACGCGACGGGCGCTTTCTACCTTGACGACGCACCCATGGGTCCGAATGGGCCCTGGGCGGACGCGTGCTGCGAAGTCCTGGATCTCATGCCGTACGACCTCGATCGGGTCGAAGTACGACGCGGGCCACAAGGAACGCAATATGGCGCCAACTCATTATCGGGCCTGATCCGGTATGTGCTCACTGAGCCAAGCTTCGGTGAGTTCGAGGCACACGTCGGCGCGGACGGCAGCGCGATCCACGGGGCGTCCGGAGCGGGTGCATCGCTCCGCGTCATGGTGAATGCTCCCCTCGTGAAGGACGTGCTGGCAGTACGCGTCAGCGCCTACGACAGCTATAGACCTGGATTCATCGACAATGCCTATAGCGGAGCTAGTGATACCAATGCCGTACGCCAGAGCGGTGAGCGCTTCTCGTTGCTGTGGCACCCGTCCGAATCGGTCGCGGTGAAGGTCACGGCATTCTGGCCGAGGATCGATGCGAACTCCGAGGCAGTAACCTCGTCAGCCGGCGTCGCCATCGTGCCCGAGACGGGAGATGCAAATATCGTCAAGTCGTCGGGATCCTTTGGCGACCTCACGGAATACCATGCCTTTCAGTCGCCGTTCAGGAAGAGCATCGACTACTATGCGGCGACCGTAAACTGGAACCCGGGCTCATTTGAGATCCTCTCCGCGACAGCGTGGTCGCGCACTCGGAGCCACTCAGCCTCCGATCAAACCTTGTTCCTCGGCGCCAGTTTCCCGGAGTGGAGTGACGGCGCGATTCCTCCGGGACTGGTGGCTTTCGAGCGGGATATCGCGTTCGAGAAATTTACCGAGGAGCTGCACGTCGCCTCCCCTGCGGGCAAGCGCTTCGCTTGGCTGCTGGGCGGCTTCTACACGCACGAGACCGCCACCGACCAGATGGCTCAGCATGCATTCGACAACAACTACCAGCCGATTGCGGCTTTCGCTCCGGGCATCAGCAGTTCAACCCGGCGGAGCACGTACGACGAATGGGCGGCGTTCGGGGAACTGACGTGGCATTTCACCGACCACATCGACCTGACGGGCGGAATCCGCTTCGCCCACAATGACCAGCAATGGACCCTGGACGAGAGCTCGATCTTCGAGACGGCATACGTGACAGGCCAGAGCGACGAAGGGACAGCGACCTGGATGCTCGCCGCGACCTATCGATTCACGCCCGACGTAATGCTCTATGGCCGAGTGGCAACCGGCTCCCAGCCCGGCTCCCCGAACGGTGTCCTGCGGATTCTGAACGACGAACCGGTCACCGCTCCGCAGGACTTGCCGCCGACCGTAGCGGCGGAGACCGTCACCAATTACGAGCTGGGCCTGAAATCCGAGTTTCTGGACCGGGCAGCGTTGCTCGATCTCTCAGTGTTCTACATCGACTGGGACAACATTCAGCTCGAGACGAGCTTCGACGACGGAACCTTCGGCTTGGCGAACGGTGGAACAGCCGTGTCCCAGGGTGTCGAACTCGCAACTTCCTATGCTCCGTTCGCGGGGCTGAAGCTTGGGTACAGCGCGGCGTTCACACAATCCGAGTTGACGACGGTCAGTCCCGGCGCCGAGTACTTACTGCCGGGCTATCAATTGGCCGATATACCCAGGTGGAGCATGGCGCTCACCACCAACTATGACTGGGCTCTGACGGACGTTTGGGATGGCCACGTTGGCGGCACATTGCGCTGGATCGACAAGCGCTGGGACGCGATCGGCGTGCAAAGTCGTTCCGCTGGCGGCGGGCCGACAATGGAAATGCCAGCGTACTCTGTGGTCGACCTCAACGCGAGCATCGAGAGGGGGCCACTCTTGCTCCGCGCCTTCATCCTAAATCTCACGGACACCCGCGCCAATCTGCATTCCTTCGTCCAGGGTGACGCCACCAATCCGCCCGCATCGGTCCAAGCGCGGATTCTGCAGCCCCGAACGATCGGGGTCGGCTTCGACTACGCGTTCTAGCGTCATGTCGCCGGACGCGACCAGGTCCGGAAAGTCGAGTCATAGCGGCAGGGTGGCAGGATTTGTAATTTGTTTGCTGCGCCTTCCTCACCCCAAAGTTCACTTTTGAACGAAGCTCGACCCCGTGCTAGCTGGGCCAAGGCCCTAGTGTCTGCGTCAGCTAGATGGACCGGTGACCAGTCCACGCATCCAGCTGTAACGCACATGCCGCAAGAATGAGTGAGCACGCGACCTGAGTCTTTCACTCCAAGCGGGACCGTCAGGAGGTATCCAGGCAGCATCCGCATCAGCGTAGGTTCCATCTTGCCTATCAAAATGGCATCGGGAACTGAGCTTTACGCGTTCCTCCCAGGATAGTGGCAAGTCTTCCGGTCGGGCTGGGCCAGGCACAATGCGTCCTCCAAAGACCCAGTTAGCCCGCTTCTCATGCAGGAATTCACCTCTTTGCATCGGTTCGCGCCGAGTATTGAGACGCGTCCGAATTTGGTCTGGTGATCGGTACGCGAAATGCTTTAGTCGTATGCGGCGCGGATAGATCGGATGAAGCCTGTTACCGGGAACATGCGTTAACGAATTTGAATGCCGGAAAAAGCGTAACTCGGAATATTCACCGTTTACGTAATGTCGCAGTCTCTGCTCAATTGGGACGCAATCGTCGTAGAGGGCGGGATCCTGCCGGTAAGCAGCCAGGTCCCTGTCCGTGAATAGATAGACATATAGCTGCATCCAGACTGCGTGAAAACTGCCAGGAACGCGCTCCAGGAACTCCCGCGGATCATCGATATAGAACTCGTCCGCATCCAGGATGCACCACCAATCTCCGTGATTCGCGTGGGTCGCGTAACGGCTTAGGATTTTGCCTCGGATGCCATCGTCGAATGGCCGCGAATCCTGCATGTATGGAGTGACGCACGGCAGCTCGTGCGCCAGCGCTTGCACCTTTTCCCACGTGCCGTCACTACTCCCGTTATCCAGCACGTAAATCCAGTCGCACCATTTCGCGGCCGACCGGAGCGTCTGCTCGATGATGTCCGCCTCGTTCTTCACTACACACAGGCCATGAATCTTCATTTCAGTGATTCCGGTTGAAGGCGTGCAACGCAGAAGTCACCGGAATCAACAACAGCAGATTGACGCCACAGGAAAACGCCGCCAAATGGATCAGCGAACGTCGAAGCATCGCGGCGAGTGGGTTCATGTCGGCACCGGCCCAATGGCCGCAAACTCCCTGGTTACCGATCGCGCACCAGCATCAAACGAGCGTGGTTTTCACCAGTCTCGCCAGACCCAATAGCTGGTTCGGTAACCCGGCGGTCGTCCTGGAACAGGAGATCCGTGGTTTTGCGGCCTCGCCTCGCGGCGAGTGTGCCGGTTCGTCAGACCAAGTCTGGTCGGCATCTACGGTATCAACAGGCTAAAAACGCGCGATAGTGATGCTACATAAGTGATCAAGTAACCTTGCATTCGCGATCTGCGTCACACGCATGCCCACATATTCAAGATGAAGTGATTGTCAACAAAATGCCGGTCATCAAATAGGAAGAGCCCTTACAGGAATCGATCGTCATTGATCTCATGTTTCCTCTTTTGCATTTTTTCCGAAGAGATAGCCGGCCACGGCGCCAAGTATTCCCATTGAGGCGGTCAGCTGCGCTTCGGTACTGGCAATAACGACCAACAATATTGTGCCGAAGATGATGTAGATAAGACCTGTGGCACTTACGATCGCGACGGAGGCCTTGGTACTGCCATCACGTCGTAGCGAGTAAAGAACTGAAAGGTGCGCAAGGAGCGCGGTCGCCGCAAGAATGATCGCGAAATAGAGTGTATTCAGTTGACGCCTACTGTAGAAGTCGTCGTAGCCGGCAGTTAGTTCTTCGGTAAGCGAACCATAATTCGCAGCGGACTGATCAGCATGTTGCGCAGCACTTTCAAACGCCTCAGCAGCCATTAGCTCAGCCGCTTTCACGGGATCGGCGGAATCTTGAGCCAGCGCAACTCCGCTCATTGCCAATGCTACGAATGCAGCTAACACATTCAGCAACAACCTTTGTCGGCGGATCATGGCTTTCTCCCTAGAATCTCGAGCAAACGCTGATAGTGAATCAATTGCCATACATCTCCTAGCTGGCTGGCATTGATTCGACTCTGCTCGAATGTGGCCACCAATTGTTTGCGCTGTTGATCGGTCAGCTTGCTTGCGCGCATTTCAAAGTCCATGTAGACGCTTTCGGGTACCACCACCGCGACCTTCTGGGGTACTGTTGCGGCCGGACTCACTGGCGCAACAGCCCGCGGGACGGGCGGTGCGTATGGCACTAACTCGCCGGCAGTAGCCATCTGAGTTGTGATCAGGAACCCTGCGACACCGATTGCGCTGAGCACCGAGTAGATTTGCGCGACATTCTCCTTGTGCACATCCTGGACCACGCCGACAGTGTCCAAGCTTGCGTTGATCGTCGGGAGCAAACGTGTAAATGGCAGCTTCATAGACCGTACTCCAGTGCCTGTCCTCGTCACCTTGGCTGCCATGGTGACCTGCTGCGTGTATTTAGACTGTCAACTACCCGTCACGAGTACAACAAAATGGTGAAGCTGCATTTGTGCCCGGCCTCTATTGGGATTCCAGAAGTTCAGCGTATGATTATTTCGTAATGAGTCGCACTGATCCTCAACCGGCCACGAGCGCCGGATTGTGAGATAGCCATGCCAAACACATTGCAATTCGCTGGACGAACTCAACCCGCCCTCGTCGCGATTGTTGCTGCCGCGAGCCTCGGAGGGTGTCAGAGCGATCTATCGGACCAACAAGCCACAGTAGATCCGTCAGCGTTTCGAGCAGAAATCGACAAGCTCCGCTCTGAATACGAGACCGCTGTCGCTACGAGCGACGCCAATGCGATGAGCACACTGTTGGCGGATGGAGCGGTGATGATCCGACCCAACGGACCAGACTGGGACGCCATGGCGGCAGCTGCGGCAGGGGCGCCCTTTCCTCCCGGCGCCAAAATCGCGATCTCGCCTATCGAGGTGGTCTCATTGAGCAAGGAGTGGGCTTACGAGTTCGGCACTGCCACCACAACCTACATGCCTGAAGACTCAGACAAGGTACTGGAGCTGCGGGACACGTATCTCATCCTCTTGCGCAACACAGGCAAAGGATGGCAGGCGTACCGCGAAGTAGCGAGTTCCGTCCCTCCCCCGAGCGGCTGGCCAGACGACTGAGGCTCTCGTTTTTTGAGGCTGCGAATGTCCGCTAATGCGGACAGGTTACGCGAATGCGCGCGATCCATCTTCGGACAGATCGTCGTGAGGCCGCACAACGGTGTATTTATCGCGGAGATTGGTCTAAACGAAACACCCCTCACTGCTGTCGCAGGAGGAGTGCCTATGAAAATGGTAGCGGGGGATTCCCTACGGGGCTTATATACAAAGTGAGACTCCGAAGCAGTTGATCATTTACGCCCGATACCGGTCATCGACGAAGGTCTGGTGCGGCGACTGAGCTGCCGGCGTCGTCTAGGGACCCGGCGGGCTATTCGCCGACCAAACCGCTTCGACGTCAGCGTGCAGACTGCACGTGACGGCTGATGTCGCCATGCGGCGCACCAGCCATCAGCTTCTGGAAATCGGTCCCGCTGACGTGCACGAGGGCGCGGTGATCGCCGGCCTCGAAATAGACGTCCGATTCCTCCTTGAGGCTGTCATCGAGAACGCTGTCGATGCCATACGCCACGCCCAGTGGAGGCACCGCGCCCGGCTCGCAATCGCCGAATAGACTCGCCACCTCGCCTTCGGTCGCAAGCCCGAGTGGGCGCCCGAATCGCCGGTGCATGGCGCCGAGGTCGACCCTTCGCGTGGCTGGCACGACCGCGATGACGAAACCCTGGTCGTCCTTCAGGACTGTTCCCTTCGCGAGCTGGGCGCCCGGGACATGCGCCGCCTGCGCGGTATGCGTACTGTCTAGGGTGCGAGCATGTTCGATCAGCTCGTAGCTCACGCCCTCGCGGACGAGGTGATTCTGCACGGATGCTGCAATCGTCATGACGGGCCCTCCGGTGCGGCTGCTCTGATGGTTCGGTAACTATACGCCCGGGTGGCGGGAGACGACTCGCGTAGAGGGTTATGCTGGTGATACCCCGGCCGAGCGCCGCGCGGGCCAGTCAGTTAGGAGCTAGGATCATGGCGATTATCAAAGTCCGGCAGAACGGGCCCTATCTCGTCGACGGTGACGACGTGACACTGGTGGACTGGAACGGTGTGTCGTATTCCATTCCGAGACGGCCCTTTGCGCTCTGCCGCTGCGGCGGTTCATCGACCAAGCCGTTTTGCGATGGCACGCATTCGCGGACAGGCTTCGCGGCGGCAGAAGCCGCCGTCCCGGGCAGTCGTGACCGGCCTGCTTCAGCCGATACTTGAGCGGATTCGCGCTCTGCGGGCGCCCGACTACGTGCCGCCAGCGGAACACCACGGTCGGAGGCTTGCACGGCCTTGTGCAAGAGCCTTGCGATCCTCTTCATGTCGGCCTTCTGATGCCTCGCCAGCAGCTTCGGATCGCAGCGAAGCAGTGCAGCCCAGTCGAGCATTAGCCGTTCGAGGACACCGAAAAACACGATCGCGCGGCCGAGCTCCATCATCCACCGCTTTGTGCCTGGATCCGTAGTGATGATGGGCTTAAATTGTGGCTTATTCACATCGCTGCTCCACGCAAAGACCAGGCATCTTCATACCTGACCAAAAGACGCACCTGCACAGTATCAACACGGCTATCGCGTCTCCTTCGCGCATGTGACGTTCTACCGTGCGCCGGTGCAGGATGGCCGCCTGTGACTGCGTTTCGCGGGGCGACGTGGATGCAATAACAGAAACCCCGGCGCGAGGCCGGGGTTTTGATGAGATTGGTAGCGGGGGCAGGATTTGGCCAATCCGTAACCGCTCGATCAGCGTCACTGCCGAAGTGCGCAAATTGACGCAAACACTGTAGCTCAACCCGGAAAAGTAGAATCCCGGCGCTTGGCCGGGGTCATCACGCTAGTTCCCGCCGTTCTCTAACTTCGGTTTCCACTCGCGGGCGAGCTCCTGTTCCAGCTCTGCAATTCGGCCTGCGCTTCCCATTGCGCGCTCACGTCCGCGGCGCGGATGTTGAAGACCAGCCCTTGCGCTTTGCCTTCACGCAGCTCGAAAGTCCGATCACCGCTCTCCGCTTCGAAGTCGCCGCCGAAAAGATACGCGGCATAGGGAGTGAGCTCGAAACGCGGCGGTGCGTCCTGAGCCACCGCGAGCGTCTCGTAAGCGACGGCCAAGAGCGCGAATGTGCGACACGAGCGCAGGAGACGCTCGGGCGGCGCCGCTTTTCCTGCGCGAGATCGGATCTGCAAATCCTTCGCACGCCGTCCGGGCTTGGAAGTGCGGTCAGCAGACGCCTCCTAATCGTCCCACAACGCGCGGTAGGCGGCGGTCGCTTTGGGGTTCAGGCCGGTTCCGAGCTTGTGAACACGCTCGTTGAAGTAGTTCTCGAACGCGATCGCCGGAACTCGTCCCTTCGACGTAAGCACCGTATCGGTCCTGTGGGAGTTGAAGAAGTTGTACATGTTGCGGATATATACGTCGTTATCGCCGCCCGCAAACGATTCGGACGAATTCCAGACACCCCACTCATCGACGCTGAGAGGCTTCTTCATGGACATGGCAAAGTCATACCAGGTATAGAGGCCGAAGGGCTTGCTGGTCGTTCCCCGGCTTGCCATTTCCCTAAATTTCGCGTCGGTGCTGTTGTTGAGTCCCCAGTTGATGAACTTTTTATCGTAGTAGTCGACACCGATCGTGTCGACGTAGCTATCGCCGGGATACAATTCGCTCAAGGGCCTTTTCAGCTTCGCCGAATCGCGAATAAAATTCCAGGACACCATGAATGTCTTGCCTCTCTGGGCAAATTCGGCGCGGAGCATATCGACGATTTTCCTGTGGGTGTTCTTGTAGGCGTTCACCTTTTCCGTTGTGTCACATCTTGCGATAGACCAAGGGAAATTGTCATTCAACTCCCAACCCACTCGAATGATCAGGAAATTCGGCGCAAAGATCGCCAGTTCTTCAGCCATGTTGCGGTAGTAGGTGTCGAACTGCGTGGTGTTCCCCGTGGACAGATATGTTTGGCAATTTGAAGAATAGGCGTTGTGTGAATCCGGAATGGTTTTCAGGGCGTAGATGAGGTACCTGCATTTGCTCACAGACAACGATTGACGACCTCGATTTGTCGGATGGGCAATGTCATCCCACGTGTTAGTCCCGCCCAATCCGTCGTCGCTGATGCTGTACTTTTGGCACGTGTCTATCTGATTCTCATGCACGCTCAAGAAGAAGCTATAGTCTCCAGCGGCGTTACGTGCCCCACTCGCCCAGTTAGGACCGGTCGTCCCAGCCGAAATCGTTTGGGCAACCGCGTCTGATCCGAACGTTGAACTCAGCAGCAGAGCTGTGACAAAGCCAGACACCTTACCTTTTGTGAACATCCTTGTTCTCCCAGTAATTAAGTTGCTGCCCCAGCATGGCGCAGGTTTACCGCCGTCGCCGTCCCGAGCGGACGGTACTATGCGGGCTCGTGTGCTGCGTCCCCGCCTTGTCGTTTTTCGCCGACTACACGCACAACCTCGAGATCGCGGGCAAGCTGCAGGCTTTCAGCCTCTCTGACCCGGCTGTCATCATCGGCCTCTTCATCGGCGGCCTCGTGCGTTACCTCTTCGGCGCGATGTCGAAGATGAGGAAGCGAAGGAATGTGGCAAGTCAGAGCGCCCATGCCAGAATTCTTCGGATTCAATCATTACGGGATGCACTAAGAAAAACCCCGGCGCGAGGCCGGGGTTCTTGAAAGTGGTAGCGGGGGCGTGAGTTGGATTTCGCACACCCTTGAATTCATTGAAATTGAATTGCGCTGATTCCAGGCATCACTGACCACGCAGAACCTTTCAGTCAATTGCGCACAATGCGATAAGTCCCCTCACCGAACCCATTCGCGAGAGTCAACTCTCCGGCACCGACCAATTCGTTGTTGACACGCGGCCAGGGACTCTCCCTTCCCGGCTGGTTGGTGCGTGTGACAGTCAGGTGGGCTATGAAAGAGTGGTCTCCCCAAGGATGTTGCATCGAGCCCGGTAACCCTATGTGGGATATAACGACGATGCTGCCGGAGCCGGAAACGACGTAACCGTCGGCGTAGATAAGGTCAAAAGTCGTCGCGTTGATGCCGAGCGCCAACCCGATGGGATTGTCATCGCACTCGTAAAAGGGATCGGCTGCCCCAGGTGACAGATCTCCATAGAAGACAAGTGTGACCTGCTGCCCGGTGTTCTGTGACTGCAATGGGTCTTCCAATGGCCCATCGAACGTAAGGACATCAATCAAGTTCGGAGGGGGTCCCGGCTGCGGTTGGTCCGAAATTGCCTCCGTCATTTGCCCGACAATCAACCCCAAGGCGAGAATCGCCAACAGTTTGTGCTTCATCTTTGAATCTCCCATGCGCCGCTAAATGCAGCGCTCTTGAATTATAGGAGTTCGGCGACGCCAAGTTGCGAACCAGATTCTTTACGCCTAGGACTCCGGTACCCGATGTGACGACCGCAGACTTGAAGCGGGATACACGCCCAGCGGCCACCCGCGGCAGCGAGTGAAAACTACCGGCAGCCCACACACCGGCCCACGTTAAGCGAGCCTTCGCGCAAGCCGCCAAGGTAAGGTCAATAGTGCAAATTGGATGCAGTAACAGAAACCCCGGTGCGAGGCCGGGGTTCTTGAATTTGGTAGCGGGGGCAGGATTTGAACCTGCGACCTTCGGGTTATGAGCCCGACGAGCTGCCAGACTGCTCCACCCCGCAACAGGGGCGCGAATTATAGTCAGCAGTCGCCGCATTTACAAACGGGCAGTCGCTTTTTGTCGCCACATCGAGACTGCCCCACTTCCTCGTAGTCAAATCGCCTATCGAATCACGAGCTCGCAAACCCGAAGGAGCATTCCCGGATACAAGCCCAACACGAGGATCGCCAATCCGTTCAGGCTCAACATGACGCGTACGGCGATCTTGGCTTCCACCGGACCAGTCGTCGTTGGTTCATCGAAGTACATCAGTTTGACGATGCGAAGGTAATAATAGGCCCCCACCACCGACATCAGCACGGCCAGGGCGGCCAGCCAGGTAAGGCCTACGTCAACGACTGCCGCGATCACCTGCAGCTTGGCCCAAAAACCGACCGTCGGCGGGACACCCGCCAGGCCGAACATAACGAGCAGCATCACGAAGGCAAACCAGGGATTGCGCCGATTGAGGCCCTTGTAGTCGTCGAGCGCATCCGCCTCGAATCCCTTGCGCGTGAGCCAGAGCACGACACCGAAAGCGCCGGTCGTCATGATCACGTAGGTCAACGTGTAGAACATGGCCGCCCGATAACCGCCGGCGCTCACTGCAAGCACGCCGAGCAGGATGAAGCCGACGTGCGAGATGGTCGAATAGGCGAGCATGCGCTTGATGTTGGTTTGCGCGATCGCGACGACATTGCCGACGATCATGGAAAGCGTGGCCACCACGACAAGCATGTCCTGCCAGGCATCCGCGACTCCGCCCAGGCCCTCCGCCAGTACGCGCATCGCGAGCGCGAATGAGGCGATCTTCGGGGCCGACCCCACGAACAGGGTCACGGGCGTGGGCGCCCCGTGATAGACGTCCGGCAGCCACA
>Ga0137340_1000063_pt1 | contig 24970 bp, 32 predicted proteins | sample EasRivERMLT400_2_FD_102295 | JGI IMG/M metagenome (GOLD analysis project Ga0137340, IMG submission 102295) | Soil microbial communities from meander-bound floodplain in the East River, Colorado, USA - East River MetaG ERMLT400_2 | ecosystem: Environmental > Terrestrial > Soil > Floodplain ...
AGGGCGACGGCGCCCTGAAACGGCTGCCGCCGGCGCCGCGAACTCAGAGACCGTGAGGCGGGACAGATGGTCGAGTGTGATAACGTAACAGATTTTCGCCGCAGTCGCCGCGAACTCAGAGACCGTGAGGCGGACGGCAGAACGAGAACGCGTTCGACCCGAACTAAAAGCCCAACTCATCAATTCACCAGTCGTCAAAAAGTGTCTTTTTAACTCCGCTTCGAAAATGCAATGACCACGCACTTGTTCCATTCCAAACCAAGGCACTTCCGCGGAAGTTTACGATTGACGGGTGAAAACGTGCGGCCTAATGTCTGGCTAATGAAGGAGAACCAACGCGATAATCCTTTGGCTGTGTCGATCAGGCGTTTTCCTAGTGTAGTCTCGAAGTGGGAAGTCAGGGCTGTTGCCGGTGATGACGACGGCGATTCGGACGATGGTGGATCCAGCGAAAGCAGCAGTGAGTCCTCTGACAATCCGAACGATGCCGGTGATTCAACCAGCGGAGAACAAAGCGAAAAAGCCGATCGGTAGTTCTGCGACTCCGAGTCCATTCGAGTGGCTAATCGCACCGAAGACGCGAAATGACTTTCGCGACGAGTACTTTGGTCAGCGAGCACTACACACCGCCGGGAGCGACCACAAATTCACCTCATTATTTTCGTGGGATGCATTAATGATGCTCTCAATTCGGCCCCCGCTCCACATCCTGAGGTTCGACTGTATCAACATACCAAAGGGTCAGTACGGGTAACTGATGCTATCGACATTATTCGGGCGACACAGAATGGTGCGACGCTGATATTCGAAAACGTTGATCGGTACAACGTAACGCTAGGATGCTTCTTGAACGCCCTCTCCGCGGAGCTTGGCGAGTCTACCCGCTGCAATCTATATGCTTCATCCCCAGAACGACAGGGGTTTCCGTTGCATTTTGATACGCACGATTTTTTTATTCTTCAGATCGCGGGTCACAAGCGATGGAAAGTATTTCCGAGCACCGTCGAAGACCCACTATTCTTTAGAAAGGATCATCGAGCCCCTCCTCCACGAGAGTCTTCGATTTATTTCGATTCAGTGCTTGCGCCCGGAGACACCCTCTATGTTCCGAAGGGGCATTGGCATGAAGCTATCGCACACAAAGAACCCTCTTTGCACCTAACCCTAGCCATATTCGTTCAGACCGGTGTCGATTTTTTACTTTGGCTCACAGACGAACTCCGCGAAAACCAAGTTTTTAGGCGGCGCTTTCCACTGTTGTTCCAAGAAGAGCGGAATGGCGACAGAGGCATGACGGCTCTTTCAGCCAGCTTGCGAGATTTGGAACAGGCACTTGTAGCTATGTTTTCAAATAAATCGTCGTTAGCGTCGAACTATTTAGCCTTCCTTGCTGCTAAGCAGAAGATGCGAAATACTTTCTCCTATCCCGATCCGATGCTTGAAAACCCGATCGAGCAACGCGATTACACACGGTTCATTTTTCCGAAGCGCCCGACTCATATAAGACGAAAAAGCGATGGGACGATCGATGTTATTACTTCCGGCCGCACGCTAACACTGTCACACTCAGCGCTTCCAGTGATTACCATTATTCTCTCGCACGAGCCGTTCAGTGTTGCAGATTTACGAAAGCAATTGCCCACAGCACGAGTAGAGCAGGTTTGCGGTCTGCTAAACAAACTGCTGCAAGACGGTTTAATAGTTCCGATATGATTTTAAGGTTGGGTGTACAATGGTGTCCGAATGAGCAAAACGTACTTGCCATGGTCCCGCGTCAAATCTAAATACTTGTCAATGCTCGCTTGAAGAGTCTGCCGGGTTACAGAATCAATATGGCGTAAGCGCTTGTCCAGCGCGAGAGTTGAATCTACTCTCTGTTCAAGCGCACGCAGTAATCCCTCGTTCACATCAATTGCACTTCGGATTTGTGCATTGTAGAGATGGTATTTCGTTGCAAGCTTTGCCGCCAAAAGGTCCTCACGAGTAATTGGCTTGTACGCAAATGAAGAAATCGCCGCGAATATGTTTTCAAGGGAACGTTCAACTTCTGCGGCCGGCACTTTGGCGTCTATTCTCAGATGACCGAAATGGCTTGACCTGTCGTACCGAACACCAACATCGTAACAAAGACCTCGCTGGTGCCCAAGAATATATCGGAGGAATCCCGTTTGTCTGCTTCCGAGAAGATGGGACATAACCTGGACTGACGCTTCCTGCAAAGGGTTAACACTATCTGCGACAATGCCAATCCGGATTGCGGCACTGCTCGCCCGGCTGGCCATTTACCGAAGGTGCGCGCAACGGCATTCACACAGGAGTCTGAGAGATTTCCCACAAGGAATAGATCGCAGTTTGACGCGCAAAAGGCCTTTTCGTAAAAGTGCGTTAAGTCGGTCACACATAGTTTTGAAACGATTTCTTCCTGCCCAAGTACGGACCGCCCGTACAGGTCGCTCGACGTGAGAGCATTCAAGTATCGCTGATTCGCCAAAGACGATGGTGCGCTTCGCCTATCTGAGATTTCGCGCAATATTCTCGGACGTTCGCGTTCGATCGCTGTCCCGTCGAAGCGCGGTGAAAACACTAACGCGGCCAAGTATTCGAGAAAGCGCGTGACTTGCGTTGAATAGAGCCCGCCTTCAAAGGTGGTGCGCAAGAGTGTTGTATGAGCATTTGAATAGGGGAACGATTTTCGGACCCTGAGCTGTTGGGCAGGTGAATGTAGCTCGGTGCCTCCGTTCATTAAAACGTGCTCAACGAAATGTGCGATGCCCTCGTGCCCAGATTCCTCATCCAAGGCACCACAATTGACACGTAGTTTTGCAAATACGGTTGGCGTCGGACTTCGCTGTACATATGCGGTGAACCTGTTAGGTAGAACAATGCGTTCAAATGTTAAATTCTTCACAGAGACCGAGATTGTGATGAGTTGAAATAATTTTCGGTGTTTCATCACAACGATCACGTGCATTTCGCGATTACGGCGATGGCACAATGACCTCAGTGGCGTTCCTCCGACGGTGATATTCGTAGACGCACCGGGTCGCGCGTGAAAGCCAGCTAACATCTTCCGCCAGCGCCAGGACTTCGATCGCAGCGAAATATTTCATTGCATTCGCAGTCGGGTTTCCCAGCGGTTTCAAATACTTTTCGCGGATTAGAATGGGAATATCCGAAGCCATGAAGCCGAGTAGCGACGCAGTCTCTTGCGTAGTGAGACGCGCCGCGACTCGCCGTGATTGAAATACCGCCTCTCCCGGCTTCATGGTTTAGCTTCCCTAAGTGCCAGCGTGCCTGCTTCTGTAAGTCCGAGTACTTCGGCCGGACGGCCATTTTCACCGTAGCGTCGGCGCGACGTGACGAACCCAATCGTGTTGAGATCATCTTTGATGCGATTGCCCCTGCCCGCGCTCAAGCCGAGCCTGCAGTAGCGGTCGGCTGTCGTGCTGTCGCCATGTGCTGCAACGTCGCGCATGAATGCAATATGTTCGACTCGCAGTGGGATTTCCGGCTCTCGTTGTGCAGGTCGTCTAGGAACTGCCTCCGCCGCTTTCTGGGGCACGGTCCCATCAAAAAAAATTGGTGACGCTTGCTGGTTGGCAACTGGGGCTCGCACTATGTGCTGCTCCAAGGCTGCAAATTTGGGTTTCATCGACTCGTCAATCTCTTCGTTGCTGACATAGCGTCCCGCATCAACAAAAGGAAACTGGACGAGAACTGCTCCGCTAAATCCGATGGACCGCACAAACCCCTGACCGACTGGTAGAGTCTGGATGACCTCAACGAATTTCGCCGGTAACTGGAGAAGTTCAGCAGCGAACTTTGCCACCTGCGTATTTGGCGTGCGCATCACGACGAGAGTACCGCAATTCGACAATACCGATTCGTCAAGGTCAGCCAAGGATTGCACCGATACCATGATTCCAAACCCATATGCTCTCATTTGAGTGCTATAGAGTTCGGCCGTGCTAAGATAACCGCTGGCGGACGCATGCTGCGCTCTCTTGCCAAATTCGAATAATCCCTCATCCGAGTAAATCAACTGGCGCAGTGTCGATGTAAACCCTTTTGCCAACGCTTCCATCCGCGCGATGAGCAACAATTGCGCACTCAAAAACTGGTGGGCACGGTGTGGCAGCCCAAACCATTTGAACACCTGGACGCCGTGCGCTGGAGTTACTCCGCGCCGAATATATGCTGCCTTTTTTAGCGGTACATTAAATGCGTCAATTGCCAATGCTGTTGTGCCGAATTTCTGCTGCTCGGTACGGCCGATGCTTCGTAGAATGTTAGCGATGTCGTAAGAGCTTGGCCGTTCGCTGTTTTCCGTCAAACCACGCGTGACCCGCATCATGATTCCTGGCGCATGCAGGAAGTTCGACGGCATTAGTGAATAAGCGCTTCCCAGGTTATTGAATGATGTAGCGAAGAAAAGCTCTGCGTGGTCAGCTACTGGAGGCTCCCACAGGTTTTGCGTGAGTTGATGAGGCTCGAATACAATTACATCATCAAACACGGCAGGTAATCGATTGCCTTCGCCGCCTTTGTGATCGATAAACTTGATCATTCTCTCCAATTCGCATACGCGCCGGAGGATGCCGAGCGCGACAGTGGTTTTTCCGCAGCCGGTCGCGCCACTGATCACTGTCGGCTGCTTCTGCACGTCTATGTCGATTTCGATGCGTTGGCCATTGGTAACACCCTGCCCGAGTGGCACGGCCTTCTCCGGCGATACCGCCGGAATCGTAACTGGCGGCGGGTGCAGTTCGGCATCAATTGCAGCCATCTGCGTGCTCATCCAGACCTGATTGAAAAATGCATTCCTGATATGTGGATTAGGGTGCATCGCGAGAATATTCCTAAGCTTCAACACGCCGTGATCACCGAGCTTCAGCTCTCGACGTTGCTGGAATGTCTCGCGAGAACGGTTCACCTTGTCCCAAAAACCATTCACGGTTTGGCATCCTTTCTGTCGGCCAACATCCAAGTGTTTTGTAGGTACCTCGCCAGGCGCGCGTGTTCGGGACAGAATGGCTTCTCACCGGTTCCGGGATCAACGTGGCGAAGGCATAGCACGCACACCATATGCCTACAAATGGCGCACCGTTCCCCGACGGAATCAAACCGTCCGCAAGTGGTGCACCGTAACTTCAGTGCGGCCGCGGATACGATTTCTCCTGATGCGGTCAGAGCCTTGGTCTTTAATCGCCCAGTGATAATGGCATTGCCGATTTGAATGTGCGTCACATCCTCCGTCTTAAAGTGACCGTCTCGTGGTATGGCCTCGAAACTTACGAAATCCTGTTCTGAGATGCGCGGCCCCTGTTGCATCCTGAGCCATTCAAAAAATTCTTGATCCGTCATATTCAGTTCTCTTTGGAAACAATCGCAAAGGCCAAAAGGACGCCTATTACACCCATCAGAATTCTCCGGATCTCGGCTTGGCGTCCTGCTTGCGGCGCGAGAAAGAACGGAAGTGCTCGGGAGACATAGATTATTGCAGCGATGCAGAGAATTAGAATGAACGTCCTCACTACCGCATCGGTTGCTTGGCAAATCGCTCTCTCGATCGGGATCAAGCTGCCCGCAATTACCCCGATGATCGCAAGTACCCAATGTACGAATGCTGACCTCGCTTTCTTTAACGCAAAATTGCAGGCGCAGAGTGCGTAAGGAACCAAGAGCGCCAGCGCCAAGCTCGACAAAGCGCTTAGCTGGGACGTGCCCACGCGAGCACCAAAATTGGCAATCCCATCCAACAGCTGTAAAACACCATTCATATTACGCGTCGCAGTCTCAAAAAACGTCAATGTACTGTATGTTTTGTTTCGCGGTTATTTCTGAGTTATTTCCGTCTTTTTTCACTGGTCACACATGGCTAGTTTCTTCAAGCATCTGGCGTGAACCGTGACGCGAGACTTTGAATTGCCTGGAAGAAACCCCCTTTTTGCCGAATCTGCTTTTTGGAAAATGCTTGGGTCTTCTCCAATGATCGGAGGGCCTGTAGCTGCTCGAAATTTGCCCAAAAGTCTGAATGACAGAACCAAAGCTCGCCCCCTTCCCATTGGAACCGCTTTACATCAAGGTCCCGCAACGGTGTTCGGCAACAGCAACAGCGGTAAACGAGGAAGGGGTGAGCTTTGGATCGCATATGAATGACGAGATCAATAGGTTGTAAACCAGCGTTTGGCCTCTTTCTGTTCTTGAGCCGCTTGCTCCTCGTTGAGAACCTCAACCGATTCCACCGGCAGAACGAATTCCCGCTGCTCGTCTCGCTGGCGGAACGCTCGTACAGCTTGGCAACCCAGAATGATTCCCATTGGCATCAGGATCACTGAGACAATCACTGCTGCCGCACGCGGCGAAAGTACCTGTTCTTTGGCTTGAGGCTTAGGGTCGCCAAGGATCGCGCACAGTAGTACGGTGACGCCCAATCCAAACAGAAAGATTGACGTCATAACTTCACCCACGAGGTCTCCTTTTGAATATTCACCTTTTTGCTTTATCTTAATGGTCTTCATTTTGTTTCCTTTCTCCGAGTGTTGTTTCCGGCGGTTGCCGTTTCCAAAGACTCGGGCGCCTTGGAAAAGTGTGATCGTCGTCTGGCAGCCTTGAAGTTCCTGCACCATTCGACTTCGGACCCCCTTGCAGTCGATAAATGCCCCCGAGAATTGGCCTTCGAGCCCGGCAGCAGAGCGGCCCACTCTGGGTGTCGCTCGCATCGGAACTCGGATTTTAACAGCGACACTTTGACGGTGGTGGTCTTGGACCGGGCGGAAAGCGACAAACGTACAGAACAACTCCGGCTGAGCGACAGAGTTGCTCCGGCCATAGGTTGTGCTGATCGTGGCTTTATTCATTAGCGAGATTCCTCAATTCAGCGCCGGATCGGAGCCTGTAGACGTCCAGCCACGTTCCCGGGACTGGGCGCGTTCGATTGTTGCTGCAATATCACGGCAAAACTCCAAGGCATGTAACGCGCGGTCTACGGCTCGGTTTAAAACTGTTGGATGCGGGCAAAGAGTGGGAAGCAGGTGATGGCTCAAGTACGTTACAACCTGGGGATTTTCCTTTGCTACAATAAAGCAGCCGGCAAATAATGCCGCATTCGCTTCCTCGCAAAACCGCCGGGCGCAATTAGCATCGTGGAATTTCGCAGCGCGGAGATCGCAGATCCGCAAGGCAGGGCCGTCCTCAAGGTCAACCGCGTGAATTATGATTGGATGGTTGACAGTACCATCAGGAAGCTGAAATTGCACGCTGAGGTACTCGTCACCTCGGTTGGAAAAAACTGCGCCGACCTTATAATCATCCCGCTGCTGGAGTATTTCTCCAATTTTTTTGTTTGTCGCATTCATACGCATTGTGTTACAGAACAGACGCATCCCAATACTTTGTTAGGCCAAGCGACGGCTCTGTTTGCGACAACAGTTTTAGTGCGGCAAAGGCCCAAAAACCATGTGGGCTATTGTATCAAATGTTAAGTTCCTGAACTTCACGGGCGGGCTACCGGCAGATTTAAAAATCCTCCCACTGGTGTTTCTTAATGGAGAATGAGGATTATGAGCACGTCGTTTTTCACGCGTACGCACGAACGAATGTTCGGATCAAGTCCGAGATCTTAGCTGAAGCTTCCCAAGTGCTTAACGCAGCCGAGTTTACTGCGCTTAGAAAATATCTCACCGCCGCGAATCCTCGGTCTTGTATTCGATCAGGACCCGGGTTGATAGCTGGATTCACTTATAACCGATTCAATGACCTCATAAAGTCCGGAACGGAAAAGCTGGTTCGGCACTTTGACAGCGTTTCGCAGCATCACTGCGTTCAAGAGAAGCCACACATACCATATCACCTGGTTGACCTCATCTGCTTTGCAGAATCCGCATCCAACGATAATAGGGCCAAGCAGCTTCGGCCGTGGAACTTGCTGACTGAAAACTTGGCAGTGCTCGCCCGCGCGCCCCCTTCAACTCCTCAGCAAGCTCGCGTCCAGTTAAATTTGTGGCAAGTTTTGAATGCGCTTTATTTGCGACCCATTTCTGAACTTACAAACCGTTACCACGCGGACCGACGTCTTGTACGCATTCTGGACCTTTATTTTCTAACGGGTGATGAGCTTTCTCGCACTCACGCCTGCGGTCCGAAAACGATCGAACGGTTAGATTTCGTGTTACACGCCAAAGGGTTGCCCGGAATTGACGAAGTTGTTAAATAGCCTCAGGCAGCGCAAACTCCTGCTCGGCTTTTGCATTCAAAATCAAGCAGAATGAAAAATCGCCTTCGCACGAGTAACAACCTTGATGCAGTTTCTTAGGAATTTCAAAGCCTGTGACGATGCTCATCTTGCGCCGCAGTTCAGAAACCGCCACTCTCAAGAAATCGGAAACGGTTTTATCCCCGCCGTATGAAGTCGGAAACGTGTTTAGCTGCCAAGCATTTAAGTACAGGTTAAGTGAAGGCAACTGTCGGCCCCTGTATCGTAAGAACATTATAAGCAACCGTCGGTGTCGTTTCTCCATTGTGAGAGGTTTCGAGCCTCCTCGCGTCCGAACCCGTACGGAAAAATCCTGGCGCACCACGACATCAAAACGATCTTCACACTTAAGGTATTGTTTCTCGAGTTGAGCTTGGGACAATGGCTTTGGATTCGACGGCTGTGGCTTCGAACTCGACCAAACCAAGAATTGATCCGACGTCACAGCAGGGTTTGCTGGTCGCGCCATAATTGCCTGATCAAACGCGACTAGCATTGACGCAGCGAGTCGATTTCCCAAACCCACGGCCAGGCGTTCGGTTGCGCCCAAAGCTGTCGCCGAATCTTTGATTGCGCTGCAAACCTCCGCTTCGCTCGGCAGCATCCCATGGGACCAATTTAGTTCCTGCAGCACTGCCGAGACAATAAGGATGACCCAGGGTGAAACGAGCGTCGGTTCTTGACTGTCCATGGCCAAACCGAGGCGACGTAGCTGAGACTGACCATCGCTAATCTTATTCCAATCCCCGCGTTGAGCAATGAATTCACTCCACACCAGTGGGAAGTAACAGCGTTCGGAAGGATGGCATTCAGAGATGAAGCCTTCCGCCAGTGCCCGTGTAATGGAGTCGAGGTCTGAACTCTCTAGGCTCATGCGCGTGTGAACACAGGTGACAACTTAGGTGATCTCTCCAATGCATATGCCTTCTCTAGGTTGTCTGCAAGTTGAGAAACAGTGTTACGGTGCAAATAGCTTTCGGGAAATAGCATTGCGATGATGGAGACGAGCCCCGCTGTTTCATCAAACAGAGCGTCCGGGCTCATTGTTGGTAGGTGTAGTTCGCGTCCTGGAAGCCATTGCTCGCGGATTTCGTGTCGAACAGTCTCGCGCTTCGATTCACCATATGACGTGATCTGGAGGAGATTGCGCGCATCCTGAACCGTTTGCGAAGTTCGGCCCCACTTGCTAATCGCTTCACGAGCGATTTTTTCAAGCAACCTTCTTGTAATTCTGGTTTCAAGCGTCGCAAGAATTTCTAAGCCCTCCAAACACAGCCGTGTTGCCTCAAGCCAATCACTCTCATTCATTGGCTCTCTTGGTCTAACACATTTAACAAGGGCGCGACGCAGCCAACGCGTGTGAATTGCTGGGTTCCCGTCATCCAACGCACTGATCCTTCTGAGAACTCTCAACGCTGATACGGTGTGTAATAGATTTGCAGGACAACCTGGGGATGCGCCGAATCCGCCGCTCGGCAGCTTACAGCGCCGAATCCAAGTTATCATCGCCTCGACGGCAGTCGATCTAATACATAGCAGGTAAGCGCATTCAACTGTTCGACACGTCCGTCTCATTAGTGGCGCGCCAGTGACAGCGACATACGGGGAAGTTGCACTAATGGTGGCGTCCAGCGCTGCTTCGAGATCGTTGCGGAAATCGACGCGAAGCTTTTCTAGAGGAAGGAGATGTAGTAGCTCCACCAAACCCGGAATCACTTGTAGCGTTCGCTCGTGTCGTTTCCTGCCGCGTAGCGATCCAAACGTGAAGGTTAGGAGCCCAACGCTCATTGTGCCCATCAAGGCCGCCATGCCGACTAAAGTCGATGGCCTATAGTAACTCGAACCTATCGAATGACTCACATAAAGAGGAACGTACTCTAAAGTAAAGGTGAATCGATGCTCCCGAAGTGCATCGGGTGCTCTCCTGCCAAGGGTTCGAAGCTTGTGTTCTCTTTCGCCCTGCCGGGACAGAAACCGCTTATCAAAACTGACCAACCATGGCCTAAGAGAGAGAATTACAATTACCGTCGGCATGAAGTAAACAACAAATCCCAAGCCGACTAGCCACCGGAAGTATTGGCGCGTCAGGCGTAACAATCCACCCAAAGGATTGCTTACAACCTTTCGCCACCACAGGAGCTGAAGATACCGCAACGATTCATCTGAGAATGGTTCGTTGGCGTGAAGAACTTGAAACTGCCAAGCTGAAGCAACGAGCGCACACGCAGCCAGTGGCCACATAATGCGGCCAAGAATATCAAGGCTCTTGAGCAGAAATATGCCAGTTGTCATCGCAAGTGCGATCCAGGCGAGCCCCACGCAAGACTCTTTACTCAACTGAAGAAACCGAGCAGGAGTCACGGAATTTCTCAGGACCAAAAACGTTAAAAACATCAGCATGATAATGGGAGTCCACCACCACACGGCGAATGTCGAGATGTTGATGCCAGCGAAAAATGGAAAGGGTGGTCTGAATACGTTTGCAATGATTGAGAATGTCAACGAAACCATCAGCAAAGCAAAAAGCGAAATTATCGTTAGTTTAGCCCACGTCTTCCAGGACAGGCGGCGAAAGCTGGTTTTCGTGTCACGGAGCGGTAAGAGCATTCCTCCAGCAATCAATATGCCGACACAAACCGGAGTCAGACTTCTGAAGATCTTCCACTCGAATGTTTTCTGCCGGGCTGTCCACGAAGACACTGATTTGAGAAAACTACCGAACAGGTTCTCGTCCGTAGCGGGATGTTGAGTCAGCATATGACACACGAAGCAGTTCAGAATAATTACGGAAGCCGCACCCATGACCACGCCACCCAGTACTCCTACAACGCAGGCAGCCTCAGTTTCAGGCTCGGTGCTGATCGGCACGGCAAAGGTTTTATTTTGGATCGCGCGTGCACGAACCGTGCGACTGTCCAAAGATGAAAGCCATCCCCGTTTCACAAATAGCGCGTGCCACTCCTTCCGCCATCGACCTCGCTTCGCCAAAAGGTCAAACCCCATGATCGCCCTGCTGAACATTGTTCCCGCTTGAAGAAAAAAGAGAAAACGCTTGAGTATCGATACTTGTCCCGTTTGTTGGGACTCGTTTATCAATTCCCGCAGAGCTTTGGGATCCACGTAAAGCGTTGCCGTTGCGTCGGCGAGCTTCTCGCGCCTGGTCAACGCGTAGCGCAGCAGTAAGATGAGGATCAGGGTGCTAATGGACAGGAGAGCAATCGTTGGCGAGGTAATCAGGATTACGGAATCGTCCAGCTTGAATACACGAACCACGAAGTAGATCAGCAGCAATGCGCCCGAACACCAAGGCAGAGAATAACGAAGGGTGAAAAGCAAAGGTAAAAAGCGCACATCGCCGTTGCGGACGTGGGCCAGTTCGTGCGCCAGAACTAAACGCAAAAGCGATATGGCCTGTGTCTCATCCTCAACACATGCCCGTTTCGCCAACTCCCAGAGATTTACGGGCACTACGAGTGTGGCAGATCTCCCAATCGCCCCAAGCGCATAAGGGCTTTCGGATTTTCGAGGTGAAACGAAGATTCGAGTTGGACGCCGAAGCCCCATTTCCCGCTCAAGACTCCTCGTCACATGAACGATGCGAGCTTCATTCTCCGTGTTGGCGGACGCTACATGGCATCCTTTCAGACTATTCATGAGACTCCGCTCATAAAGAATCGTGTAGGAGCACACCAAAAGAATTGCCGGAGTGCACAAGAATAACGCAAATAGCTGTTCAGTAACCGTCGGTAAGATCGAGCTACTCGTTCGCCAAAGAACAACTGCAGTATGTACGCAAATAGCAGAAACAATGAGAAAGGTGATAAGGATAGTGTAAAGGACTAAAGATGTGTTGTGCGTCGGCGGAATTCGAGGCCTGCCGGCCAAGGTAAACGTTAACGCACTACTAACGATCACTCCGGCAACCACTAACGAAAATATAATGTCGGATGGTTCCATTGGATTACCATCTCGCTTGCAAAACTGTTGATTGACACGCGAACATACCTAGCCGCATGGCCGGCTAGGCCTGAAAGCAGCGACCGTGAATGTCGCGAAGCGCCTTCGATATTCATTACTGCTTAGAGTGCTCTGGATCAAACCGCGCGAGCGAAAATGCCGGTGGCTTCCACGATCGCAAATGGTCATTCCACCTGCGAGTACTCAAGTGTAACGCTTGCGAGAATGACAATGAAAGAGCAAAGTTCACGTTTGTGATCTACCTGCTTCCTTCAGTGAAAGCCGGATGGCCGTGTCCATCCGGCTCGGGTTCGCAAGTTCTACCCTTGTGGGCTAGTGGCTGACGTCGGCGTTTGCATATCCTTATTCCCGATGAGATCATGCGTTTGTTTGATGACATCATTACATTCTGCGTCTAATACATCATGAATTGCCCGTGTCCTTGTCGGCAATCGCCAAAGGTCTCCCTTGATCGTCTCCGTGGCAGCGTTAAAGAGCCGCCAGGCGGTTTTTCCGTCGGAGAATTCCGGATGCCGCGGTTCCCGCCACTCCTTGAGGCACTTCGGAACGTCCAGCAGATTCAATGCGCCTTGATCGAACATTTCGATGACGAGGTGATGCGCTTGCCGATCATCGAGTTCCACACGTTGATACTGCTCGAACGTTTTCGACTGCTCGGCGAATCGAATCGGCAGCTGCGCTACGGTTTCGGTGAGCATCCACGCCATATCCTTGAGCAGGCCGGGTGTATGTTTACGTTCCCAGGTGACTGCCGAGTTGAAGGACAAGTTGTCACACACGAACACCGATGCGCCGATGCAAACACCAGTTGCAAACGATTTGTCGTAGGAATTCCGTAGCCCTAGCACGCAACCGTAATCGTGTTGCGGGAAGTCCGGGAATTCCAATTCCATGAGCCCGAACAATCGCTGTCCTTCCTTTGCGAGGGCCAGGTGTTCGTCTTTGACACGAATGCCCTCGACCTGCAGTTGCTTCTCGATGCGGGTGATGAACGATTCGAACGAGAGCGGCGCGTAGGTCTTCGTCGCTTGAGGGACGAGCACTGAGAATACTTCTTCCCGCGTTTTTCGCTGACCTCCACAATGGAGCATGAGCCCTTTCATAATAACTTTCCTTTCTGTGTGTTGCGTGCGGCGAGATGAATCTTCCGCGCGTAACGGGTTAACGAATGGCCAACTGAGGGAAATCAGTTGCCGTTGCTTCGAATGATGAGGTGTGAAGGATTCTGAAAAGAATCATTCGTCATCATCGAAATCGTGAAATCAAATCGATCGAGAGGACGAGCCAAGGGTTGGTGGACCTGGCTCGCCCATGGTTGAACTTACTTCTTCTTTGCTGTCGCTTGCTGCTTGGCGTTTTGTTTTGCGACTTTCCTCTGTGCCACGGTCGCGCTCGCAGTCGTGCTTTTGAGTTGCGGTGATTCGGAATCACTTGCGGGCGGCGGTGTGGGTTGCGGTGCCGGAGCCGGACACGCGCCGTCTGCTCGCAAGGTCGCAATCACGAGCAGCTTCCCATCCTTTTGGCAGACCAGGCCCACAGGCACGCCTGTCAAATGAAGTTCCGATAGGCCCATTCCGAGACCTCTGAGCAGGTAACTGCGGTTGATATACACTCCGACGTTACTTCCGGTAACGGTCGCACTGCCGATTGGTACTTCCATCCATGGGTCTGCAGCCCGATTCCGTGTCCGCAATAGCAGTTGACCATCGTTGACACAGAGATGAACGGGAGCGCTTTCCGCGTTATGACCTGGCAGCGTGGAAGCAGTTCAAGCATTCGTTCCACGCCATCGGGTCTGAGCGCCACCACTGTTTTCTCGCGATTGGGATCAGGTAAGATCTTCTTCCAATCGGGATATGGACCTTCGACAGGCCGGGTGATGAAACTCCAGCGCGGCGAGGCGATTTCGATCCAGCCTAGATCATTTTGCTTCGCTGGCTGCACCGCCATCGACCCCAGGCCATCGTCGATGAAGCCATTCCACGCGAGGAATTTGTGGGGAGGGATGATGATGGAGCTTCCGAGATTCAGCCGGAACGAATTGGCTGCATACAGGTGCCGTCCGTCAGTCCCCACGAGGTAATGAGCAGTCGCATCGCTAACGTCGATGAATGCTCCGCTCAGCACGGGACGACCGGTGTCTTCCGTTGTACAGGAGAGTGCTTCGTGGAGCGCCTTCTTGAATTCCCACGGAATGTCACTTCGGTCTTCGCACGTTGCTGGCGTTGGCGGCCAGTCTTCCAGCGGTGGTACTTCCAGCACATCTTCGATTCGCGTCTGGCTGACTCGCGAGCAGATCATGATGCGTTCTTTGGTTTCAATCATCACGTCCACTCTTCCTTGTGAGCCTTGCACGCTGGTCGTCAACGCTTCGAAGGGAACCAGGGTCGCGCAAACAGGACCGAGTTGCTGCTGTGCCAGACAGTAGGTAGCGATCGATTCCAGATCGGTGCCCTGCACGCGGACAATACCGCGTTCGTCGCGGCTCACGCGCAAGCACCGGCGAGCAGATAGCCCGCCTTTCGGGACTACTTTCGCCATGCCTGCCAGCACCGTTTTGAGTTCGTATACGGGGAGTTCAACTTGTGGTTTCATGTTGTTTTCCTTTCTTTGGTTGGTGAATGAAAGCCAGCCAGACAGGAATGTTCTCCTGAATGGCCGGCTTTGGGTTTCTGGGGATGAAGCCAGCTTTCCTTTTAACTGGCTTCGGTGAGTTCTACAGAATGGTTTTACCTTTGGAAGGCAGGCGGCTGACGTAGTTGCGAATGAACTCTTTCAAATTCGCTTCGCACTTGATCAGGAACTCGCCGCCCACGCGGGTAAACTTGTGAGCCCGGTTTTTGGCCATATCGAGCGCGAATCGCTTGACGTGTTTGCGGCTGATCAGTTTCAGGGGAACGTTCATATCTCCTCCGTCTCCGCCTTGTATTTCACTTGCTCCACACTGCATTCCCATGCCGTCACATCCGACCGCGGTCCCACGTAAACCGGTTGATACAAGCAGTCGCTCTCCCGGAACGCGTACAGATAACGCACCTCGATGATGCTGCCTCGGGCCGGCACCTGATGATTCGGAGGAATCGTAACGTTGCCGGCAGGCACCCATTCAGATTCCTTGCGCAGTTTGATTTCGACGCTCCGCTGATCATTGGTTTTGCCAACGACAGCCGAGATGGTGGCGTAGAACTTGTGTTTCAGTTGCGTTCCGCCGCTGTTGGGTCGCCCGGGTGTGTAGGGTGCATCGAGGCGCTTGAGGACGATGCCTTCGCGTCGTTCGTTGCGGAGCGAGGCGAGCATCGCGACTTTGTCCGCTGGCTCGATGGCTGTCTCGATCAGGTCGATGGCCGGATGCCACGAATAATCGAGCAGATCGGTCAGCGAATGGAGTCGAGACTGATACGGAAGCCCTATCATCGACCCGCCGTTGTGTGAAAGCAGGTCGAAGACGTACAGGGTTTCGCCGATGCACTCACCGTCCATCAGGAAGTCGCCGACAATTTCCTGTGCATTCCTGATGATGCACGATGGAATGCCGACGGTGAGTCCAAGGCGGTTGATGCCAACGACAGTGGTGCCCTCCTTCCGTACGAGCAGTCGCTTGCCGTCTTTCTTTTCCTGCATGCACCAGGCCGGATCTTCGATTAGGACGAGTGCTGCTGCTTCCTCGATGGGATTCAACAGTTGCGGCACGATACCGGTAACCTGTCGTTCCTTCCCGGTATGCTGATACGGTGCGCCATTCGTGCCCGGCGTGTAGCCTTTGGCCCTCTTTTCGTTTACGAGTTTGTCGTAAATGCGCTTGGCGTATTCGTAATAGACCGGCTTCTCCGTTTTGGTGCCGGTTTGCAGGGTCGATTCTCTCCGCCCGAAAGCGAAGTTCACCACGAACAGATCGCCTTCGGGTTCAATGCTGGCCTGGTACACCTTGTCGCTCGTGCCTTGACGATAGTACAAGGTGATCCGCTCAGCTTTCGGTTGTGCTGCGGTTGCAGTCATTGGAGTCCTTTTGTTGAAAGCAAAAACCCCGGCTATATGGCTCGGCGCTTCTGCGGGTTGTTGTGTTTGAAAAAACACCTGCCCTCCACCGCCACAGCAGCGGAGACAGGTGCGTGTCATGCCTACTACGGCATTGGCGTGACAACCTGCCGGGGCGCTTGGGTTGCCCTCCAGCAGAGCCCTATCCTCCGGGAAGGAAAAGTGAGTTTATCGCTTTGTCCTGTCATCCAAGGCGGGTAGGCGTGGTTGTTCCTGAAACCGGAGTTCCAGGATGCCGGGGCCGACCAACTGGACTTGCACTTTATGCTGTGCCTTGAATCCAGCGTGTTCCAGCCAGCGGCCGCCAAGGCGGATCAAGGGTTTGAATCCTTTCCAGCGGCCGTAGTGCGGCTCGATCGTGAGCAAACGGGTGTTCATGAAGCGCGGCTCACTCTAAGGCTGCGCGTGTACACGACACATTCGCCATTCGAGCGCGGCTCTTCGTTGGCTTCATGCCGTGCTGCATTGAGCCGCCCTTGCAACTCAACGTGCATACCTTTGCCCGCAGTCGTGAGCTGTTGCTCCAGGTCCGCAGGCGGGTTGAAGATGACGCAGGGAACGTAGGAAGTGAGTTCCTGTTCCTCTTCGCCACTGTTTCCATTGCCACGCTGCCTGGTGATGACCGTGAAAACCAGAGCTTTGGTTTTCTTGCCGCGGGCGATGGCGTTGCTTTCCAACTGTCCTGAGATGACGCAAACGTTCATCGTCGTTCCTTTGGTTTGGGTTTGTTCTCCGCTGTGTGGCTCTGCTTCATCCCTCTGATGAAACAGCGACAGCGGTTCTTGTCGGCGGGAATTGCTTCTCGCAGACAAAAGTGAAGAGCACGTCTTGTGAGCACGTGCGGGTGCGGCTGTAACCTATTGGATTCTCACCTGTATTGCGCTACTCGCAGAGCAGGCGTTGCAGTTCTACGGCAGTCAATCGATCCGGCTGCATTCCTTTTGCCGTGAATGAAACAGCACTCACTTTGAGCATTGGCTCCAAGCGCGTTTTGGCTTCATGCCGTCCATTGCGTCCGGCCTCGTCCTCGTCAAACATCAGAAGCACATGCCCATTGGGACCAACCGCATTGCGGATGAGCTTTGCCTGGGCCTCGGATAGCATACTGCCCATGGTTGAAACCACGCGATGATGGCCAAGCTGCCAGAGCTTCATGCAGCCGAAGAAACCTTCGACCACAATGAGCGGCAGTTGCGTGTCAGCTGATCTCGCTCGGTGCAGGTTAAAGAGTTCCACCGATTTTCTAAAACCCCTGGGGAGCCTGTACTTGGGCTTGTCCTGCGGCGCCTCTCCCGGCCAGCGCCCGGCATACGCGACTAATTGCCCGGCGGCATTGTGGATCGGGATGGCAATCCATCCGCCTAGCGCACCAACTGAGCAGTAACCGACTCCGAATACACGAAGGGTTTCCTGACTCAAGCCGCGCTCCGCCAGGTACGGATGGAGCCGATCCAGGTTCTTCAACTCGAACCGCAAGGGTGGGTTACTGGAACGTTCGGATCGATCTTTTGGATCACCATTGCGTTGCTGCGGTTGGTTCTGAGTTCTGCCGTTCCCGTTAGGGGAAGGCTGAAACCAATCCTGAATCAGGAGCGCCGCATCACGAATTCCGATGCCCTCTTTGCGGCTGATGAAATCGATGATGCTGCCTCCACAATGGCAGTCCCCGAAGCAAATCCAGCAGTTTTTGGAAATGCTGACGCGGAACTGAGTCTTGTTGTGGCCGGCATGGAGAGGACAGGTTCCGGTCAAACTATCTCTGCTTCGATGCAACCGATCTATCAGATCGTAGCGCTCCAAAATCTGAACCATGGAGACCGTTCGCTTGAGTGCATCAAAGCCAATAAACCTCTGCTTTGCTTTCATAGCTTCTTTTCACTGAAACAAAAATGAGCGCAGGGCGCCCTTTTGTGGGTTTGTCTATCCGCATTGAAGTCCTGGTAGGCACAAACAATCGCTTGTGCGCAGGGCTGCGGATTCAATTCAGCAGTTCACATCATCAAAGGTCGAAAGACCCTTGAGGAAGACTGCGTTGGCCTTTCACATGGGAATGGAAAAGGCGGGAAAGAGATCGATCTAAAAAGATCAATCGTCGTTCAAATGGGAATCGTAGGGATCAGAATGTTGAGGGAAATGATCGATGATGTGATCCAATTTGTCCGTGATGTCCTCGAGTTTCTCGCGAATCTCATCGAAGACTTCGGCAAGTGCTTCTTGCGAAACCGAGAGTGGACGTTCTTTGACCATGTTGAGACTAAGGCCCGGAGCTTAAAAAGGATTGCCACCAATCGGTTCGGACGACTTCGCTCGATGGAAGGCCGCGATATCCGCCACTCCAATGATTATGTGACACTGCACAAAAGTTTAAGAACGGTCGGGGCGCCACTTCATGATGAAACTCACCATAGACGAACAGAAGGTGCTAATTGCGTTGAGCGAACTGGAGCCAGCCAGTTTGGACAGATTGGCGGGCAAGACCGGTATCGAGGTCCGACGATTGAAAGCCCTATTGGTAACGCTGGCAAGAAAGGGACTGCTTCAGGAAGGCGAAGGCGGTTCTCCCAGGCATGAAAAAGAACAGACCTGATCGTCGCTCGGGGGCCTGGGGTTCCTATCCCTTGGAATAGCTCCCGGTTCCTTATGTTGCCTGAGCGCTTCCGCAATCGTGCGCCCGGCCGGCGTTAACTCGTACAACTTCCTTTTCGGCTTCGAGGTGTGGCCGGCCTGCCGGATCAGTTTCATGCCGGACAATTCTTTCACCGCACGAATCGTGCGGCTTAGTTGCATAGGTTTCTTGTCGCGAAGCTGCCGCCGAATTTCTGCAATACATTTTCCCGCCTGCGGCAGCCTGGAAATCTCTTCCAACACCGTCCGCCGAACTGGCGCCCTCACCACTCGTCCATAACTGTTCCAGTCGAGGTCCGTCACAGTCGGAGAATCGATCCTGTATCCGAAGGCGGACCCGGCAACGGCTTGGCCTGCCTCAGTCCAGAAGAAGAGTTTGCCGTTTAGCAGGGTAGGATTGAAACATTGGACTAAGCCGCGCGCCTCCAGTTGGCGCAGAATGAACCAGACGTCGCGCAATTGGATTTTTGGCGCGAAAGCGACAGCCTCTTTTCGAATTTGGGAAACAGTCAGCGGACGGCGAAGCACCTGCGCCACGGCACGGCGCTGGCGGCCACGTTTCAGCCAGGTGACTGGGGTGATGGGGTTGGTCACCCCGGAACAAAGCGTCACAGATAAATAAAGCTATCTCTCAATCTATTCGGAAATCCCGCTTTTCTGAACAGTTTGAGCGCAAACCTTTATTAGTTGGGAAACCTGGTCTTGGAATGGCTGAACCCTATTTGCCGCTACTTGCTGATACGTTGAGTGAGCCCCAAAGAGACTCCAGCCCACGCGCCTCCGGAGTTGAAGATCTATTTGGACAGAAACGGCGGATTATTCACACGAAACTCGAAGTCCTGGCATCAGAGATTTTTGAGCGCATGCACATTCGCACGCTGAATCTAGGCCGTCTGGAAAAGGACAAAATGGACGTCTATGAGATGCTGGCGCGGTTGGATCGCCACGCTAACTACCATTTGCGGGATCATCAGGAGAAGCGCGTCCTTTATGAGGTGCTTTTCAAGGTTAAGCAGGAAGCACGTCAGCAGGACGTGGAATGCTGGCGGGATATCGTCATGGTCATGCGCGATTTCTTGTACGCCTGGGAGGTGCGGGAACACATGCAGGCGCGCGCCATGTTCCTCGAGCATGCTGGACCGTGAGCTCAAGTTGCTCTGCCGAAGATTGAAACCCATTCTCGGCCGACAGGCTGACACGCTCTGGCTGGCATATGTAACCTCCGACACCCCTCAATCCAAACGCGATACCGAGGTGCTCATCCAAATGTTGGCTACACGCTTCTTAACCGAGTCCGTCAGTGATGAACCTATTCTGCTTCCGCCACCCTCGGAGGAAGCCGCCTCAGGAGAATTCCTTCTGGGCACGATTGTTTATGGTCGAAAGCCTCTATTTCCGCTGTACCTGCGTCGCGAGAATTTCATCAAGCACATCGGAATTTTCTCTATAACCGGGGGCGGCAAGACCAATCTCGCACAATTGCTAGTCCTGGGACTTCTCGATAAGGACATTCCCTTTCTGGTGGTGGACTGGAAGCGCAGTTATCGGGCACTCTACAGTCTGGAGAATCCAAAGGTCCGCACGATCCGCATCCTTTCGGTTGGACGAAAGACCGGATCACCCTTCCACTGGAATCCATTGCGCGGTCCGCCCGGAGTTCACCCCAAGACGTGGATTAGCATCGTAGCTGAGACATTGGAGCGCAGCCATATTTCTGGGCCCGGAGTGGCGGACGTCTTCATCGATCTCTTCGATCAGAAGTTCGAGGAATTTGGCGTTTACGAAGGAAAGCACGAACGCTGGCCAAATTTCTTTGATGCCAATGAGGAGCTGCAACGGACCCAATTCAAAGGGCGAAGAATGCTCTGGCAAGATTCCTGTACCCGTATTATAAACACCTTTATTTTTTCTCCTCCCGCCGCAGGTGCATTCAATTCGCGGCACCCGATACAGCTCGAAACCCTGTTGGGGCAACCGGTCATTATAGAACTCGATCAGGAATTGCCTAAGCCATTGCGCGTGTTCTTCAGCGACATCATTCTGCGCTGGATTCATCTTTATCGATTAGGGCAGGGAGAAACGGACGAGCTGCGTCATGTCACTTTCCTTGAAGAAGTCCATAACCTTTTCCCAAAGAACTCTATTGAGAAGCAAAGCACCAACAGTTTGGAGAATGTCTTTCGTGAGATCCGAGGATTCGGCGAGGGTCTGGTCAACATCACTCAGCATCCATCGCTCCTGCCAATCTATGTGTTGGGCAACAGCAACACGCAAATCTATCTAGGGCTCCAACACGAAGACGACATTCTTACGGCCAAGCGCGCCTTGTTCCTGGAACCCGAGGAACTTAACTTTCTTGATCGCCTGGCCGTCGGTGAAGGCGTCGTCAAAATTAAGGGGCGCATCAATCCATGTTATGTCCGATTTCCTCTCGTTCCTGTGAGCAAAGGCACGATTGATGATCAGATGGTCGGAGGGGCTTCCGATGCAGAGGCGAATTTGGATTAGGTCGGGCGTGGTTGAGGACTTGGACGCAAAGCAGGAGCGCCTGCTCGAATTGGTATTGGCAAAGATCCAGCTTTATTATCGCGATCTCTTTGGCACGCGGCGCGTGTACAAGTATCCACTGTCGCTTTCCCGTCTCATGAGGCTGTGCAACCGCAACAGCTACGCCGTTACCCTCGCCTTGAAATATTTGGCGAACACGGTGCCTCTAGGCTCGAATGCCGAGCCGCCGATCTACTACGATCGAAAGTCTGCACAGCGCAACAAATCGCATCGTCCCTATCGGATCTTTCTCCGCAAAGAAGTCTGACTGATTACCTATGTATATAGGTGGGGAAATTCCGTCAAAAGGAGCATCATTGAATGAGCGGCCCATGAAGAGCAAAAATCCGACCAGTACCCCCCAACACGAACGACAGCAACCAGATCTTTCAGGTTTCTCAAGTGAAGTGCTTGAAATCGTCTTGGAAATATTGATGAAGCGAAAACGAGAGCTGGACGCATTACCATCAGCTTAGGCTTCAGGACGTGTCAGCCGCCGCTTTTGCAATTCGCTTTTCACCTGTTCTATCGACGGTGACTGCGCCAGCGCTTGGATGATCGCTTCCACATCCTTTTCCATCTTCGCGATTTTGTCCTCCAGGAATTCGATGCGCGCACCTTTGGCCTTTCCTTGCTCGCGCTCTTTTGCCAATTCTTGGCTGAGCGATTCGACTTTCGTTCCCGTGAACTTCTCATCGAGCTGCTCCATGTCCACACCTGCCCGAGCTATGTAAACGTCGGGCATGTTGCTTGAGAACGTCCAGCCGTAACGTATGCAAAGTTGTTGCCGGTTCATCTGGCTCGCATAAAACGTCGCCGAGCTGTGCCGAAAGAGGTGATAGTGAATCGGACGGCCAAGAATCCTTTCGCCCAGACGAAATAAGAATTTCCGGCTTGCGGCGTAGTTCACGGGATACACAGGCTCATCAGTTTTGACACCCTCCGCTATGCGTTCCGCCAGATACTCTCTGACCGTCTCCAGACTGAGTTTCCAATAGAGCGAAATGGTTCTGCCTTTGGTTTTGCTGTACTCTTCCCGTAAGGCAATCTTTACGTGATTTCCAGTCGCCGTTGGGATTTCGATATCTTCATACCGGATATTGTGAAGTTCGGTGGCCCGCGCGCCGGTATCAAACAACACTGCGATGAGGAAGCGTTCTCGAGGCGACTTACATGCTTTGTACAATTTCTCGATTTGCTGCTCTTTAAGAAAATCGGGCGTCTTAAAAACGGTGCGCGTGTCAAGCCATCCGGTCAGCTTCTCTGATTTTATCCGGCCAATTCTCCAGCGAAGATAAACCTGCAAGGCGCGTCGAATATCCACCTTGGACGCATGAGAATAAGGCAGCTCCTTTCTGCTTTTCAGTGTTCCTGAGGCCAGCGATCGTTCAAATCTTTCAACATCTTTGGGTGTGATCGTTTTCGTCGACTTTCCCAAAGAATTCGAGTGCCGGCTTTAGGACATCGATATATTTCCACTGCCGCAATTCTGTGATCCTTTTGCCACGATTGACCTTCCCAAGAGCGAGGTCGTCCAAAAAGCGCAACAGAGCCGCTTTTTCAGCACTAGGCATGTTCCACTTACTAATCCCTTCCTTGCGCCTTTCAAACGACCGATTGTAAATATCAATGCGAGGTGCCATGATCTCACATGGCGGCTCTGGTTAATAAATCTTTCTAACTGGGACAGTTATGTCCCACTCCCGGCAGGAGCATTAGACAAAAGTGTCCCACTTGGGATTTGGGGCTTCGAGGATGGCTTTTGCGCTGTGCTTGGTTTTGTCAAAACTGCGGGACGGGAATTTCGCCGGCGGCAGATTACCTGTTGCCTCACGGAAAAGTGACACCGGCGGTTTCGGTAAAACGCTGATTAAGGGCGCGCGAACCGTTCGAACTTGTAAGCCCGCGACGTTTGCAAATACTTTTCTGATGACGCCGCGTTTCACTGAATTGAACAAAGTGCGAGTGATTTGCGAGCGATTCGGAGATTTCGAGGGCTTCGTGATTGCGTCCCAGCTTCGCGATGAAAAATGGGTCTACAAAATTTCATTTTCGGAAGACGCTACAAAGCCTGAGACCTTCGACAATTGGATTCCTGAAGAATGTCTTGAGCTGACGAAATGAAACTTGTCGGCAACTTTAGACACAGTGGATGCAGCCGCCTTCTGATCCATAGCTTTTCTTTCCGAAAATTTAGCTACCGGTTGTCTAATGTTTTGCGGGACGGGGCCGTCGCTATTTTTTCAGGCCAGCAGACGAACGGTGAATAGCGCCCATCCGACGGCACCACACACACCGATTATGAAGAGGCGTAAGGCAGCGATTGCGTAAATGGCTCCGTTAGCGCGAAAAGTCGCTGTGATGATCTCTCTCCAGTTTTGCTTACAAAAACGCGAGCAGAGCATCAATGCCGTCGGGATCAGTGTTATCGAAGAAGTGAACTTTCGTGAACCAATCAAGAATTCGCCCCACGAACGGCTTAATTTTTTTCGCGAAGAATCGCGGCATACGTGGAGTCTCGATTGAACGCTCCGAGGACCCAGGCGCGATAGCGTTATGCGCCTTCTGTAATCCTCCGCCACAGCAAGCGGTACTATTCCGCCCCGCTTTTTTGCAGGTTAGATCTGCATCGCGTGGGAATCGGCGTGACGCGCCGTGTGAAGCCAGAGGCGACCCAGTGTTCGCCGCCCGTCGGTGGTAAGCCGGTCGTGTCGAGATACACACGGCGAACGAAGTCCGACTTCATGTCCAAAATGTCCAGATGCGACGGCACGATGAGGAGGAAATGGATGATGACGAAATTTGGCTTAAACGGTGCAGGAACCGAAAATTGGGTCAACCGATGAATGGGGCAATGAAGAACGTCGCAAACGAGCCCACGACGGGGCAGGAAGACGCTTGCGCGGCAGCAAAAAACGCGTCATGACGGCGCGTTGACGACCTCTGGAGGCGGTGGTTTGGCCTGTGTTTGCGGTGGAATTTGATACAGCGGTGGTTTCTCGATGGCCGCGATAATCTTCGTGCCGTCAGCGTTTTCCATCTCAAACCGCACACGCCTGACTTGCTTCCACCGATACAGCACGTAGCCACCCAGCGTTGCCAGGACCGCCCCCAGTCCATATCCGATTTGAATGATAGTAGTCTTGTCCATAGTTTCCCGCTTTTCCCGTTGCTTGCCGTTTTTGCGTCAGTAATTTTCTTTTACGGATTACAACAAGTATAGCTGTAACCCCTCATGGTATTCCACTCCGCATCTCTGGATAACTCGTGTATCGTTCACGTAAACGCTGCCACATTAGTTCTGATTCTGCGGTTTTAGGCCTGTAATCCGCACCTTTGTGATATCGACTTAAAATGCAGTTGGCGTTCTTGCGTGAACACCGTAGTAATCAAAGTGTGCCCACTGTTCGATCAGATGGTGATGGCAAAAATCTTCGAGTTTATTGGTCTTTTCGCCAACTTCTGAGGTCACTCGCCCGAATCCATGAGCGTGGCACTTGAAACAATGCTTTTTGAGCATCGGCTTGACTC
>Ga0137340_1000065_pt1 | contig 24323 bp, 19 predicted proteins | sample EasRivERMLT400_2_FD_102295 | JGI IMG/M metagenome (GOLD analysis project Ga0137340, IMG submission 102295) | Soil microbial communities from meander-bound floodplain in the East River, Colorado, USA - East River MetaG ERMLT400_2 | ecosystem: Environmental > Terrestrial > Soil > Floodplain ...
AATGGCGGATGCGGATTTCGGTTACGTGGGCGGAGCGCCCGGCAAGATCAACCTCTACGTCGGCAAAACACCGATCAAATTCAACATCCCTGAAGGCGAAGCGGTGGAGCGGCTTGTCGATTTGATTCGCGAGCACGGAAAATGGGTCGAGCCGGAGCCGAAAGAACAGTCAGCGCTCGTCGCTCACTGATCGTCGGCGCGCTGGGACAGCGCGCCCTACCAAACTACAGCGTCGCAAGAAACTGCGGCGTCTTGCGCGCGCGGGTCAGTTGCTCAAAGGAGTAAGCCAGTTTGATCAGGGTCGGTTCGCTGTACGCGCGTCCGAAAAAGGAGAATCCCACTGGCAATCCCAAAACGTTCCCTGCCGGAACTGTGATGTGCGGATAGCCGGCCATCGCAGGAAACGAGGAGCTGCCGCCGCCGGTGTCGCGATCGCCGAAGAGGTAATCAGTCGCGTGCGCCGGGCCGGTGGTGGGCGCGACGAGCGCGTCAAGGCGATGCTCTTTTATCACGGCGTCGATGCCTTCTTCGCGTGACAGCCGCACACATTTGGCGCGCGCCTCCACATATTCTTTTTCCGAGAGCGGACCTTTCTCCTGTGCGCGAACCAACGTCTCATGCCCGAAGTAAGGCATTTCGCGGTCGCGATTGCGCTCGTTGAACTCGATAACGTCCTTGAGCGCGCGCACCGACACCTTCGGATCGAGGCCCGCGAGATATTTGTTCAGGCCGTCTTTGAATTCGTAGAGGAGCACCTGGAATTCAGCATCGCCAACTTTGCCCTGGCTGGGAATGTCAGCAGGGTCGATCAAGGTTGCGCCCGCGGAGCGAAGCGCTTCGAGCACGTTGTCGAACAGCTTCGTCGTGTCGGCGCGATGTCGAAACTGTTTGCGCGCGACGCCGATGCGCGCGCCGCGCAAACCGTTCGGATCAAGCAGCCGCGTGTAATCAGTAACGAGCCTGTCCCGGCTTTCGCCCGTGATCGGATCGCGGCTGTCATAACCGGCGAGAGCGCCCAACAGGATCGCCGCGTCCGTGACCGTGCGGGCCATCGGACCCGCTGTGTCCTGGCTCGCCGCGATGGGAACGATGCCGGAGCGGCTCACCAAACCGAGCGTCGGCTTGATGCCGACGATGCCGCAGTAGGAGCAAGGCGAAACGATTGAACCGTCCGTCTCCGTTCCCACGGCCGCCGCGCAGAGATTTGCCGACGCCGCGACGGCTGAACCGGAGCTGGAGCCCGACGGATTGCGATTGAGGACGTAAGGATTCTTTGTTTGTCCGCCCCGCCCGCTCCAGCCGCTGGTGGAACGGCCCGAGCGGAAATTCGCCCACTCGCTCAAGTTCGTTTTGCCGAGAATGACCGCGCCCGCGGCACGAAGCCGTTCCGCCACAAACGAATCGCGCGGCGCGATCGAGCCCACGAGTGCGAGCGATCCGGCCGTCGTCATCATGCGGTCGCGTGTGTCGATGTTGTCTTTGATGAAAATGGGAATGCCGTGGAGTGGGCCGCGAGGGCCTTTGGCGCGACGCTCCTTGTCGAGTTCGCGCGCGATGGCCAGCGCGTCCGGGTTCAATTCGATCACGGAAGCGAGTCGCGGTCCGTCCGCATCGATGGCATTGATGCGCTGGAGGTATTTACGCGTGAGCGAAACGGCTGACTCGCGTCCGGCCTTCATCGCGGCCTGGAGTTCAGGGATCGTCTTCTCGTCCAGTTCGAAGGCCTTGACCCGGGGCGCGGAGCGTGGCACCGCGCAAGCGGGAATACCCGCGAATGAAATACCTGCGAGGCCCGCGCTGCGAAGAAATGTTCGCCGATTCATAATCTGGGTGGCCGGATTGTTATCCGGGCCACGGCGGGCAGGCGAGGGGAAATTGTCTTACTTGATGAAACGGATCGTCAGCGGATAGCGGTAAAACTCGCCGTTCGCGGCTTTCACGCCGGCAATGATCACTAAAACGATATTCAGTACGATGATGGCGGGCAGGAGCACGAACCCGATCAAAATGAGGATGCTCAACCCCGCGATGATCGTGTAAATGGTCATTGAGAGCTGAAAATTTACGGACTCCTTGCCGTGCTCGTTGACTGAGGGCATTTCGTCCTTCTTGATGGCCCACAAAATGAGCGGGCCGAGGATGTTGCCAAACGGAATGCCGATGAGCCCGGCGAACGACAGGAAGTGGCAGGTGGCGTCGAGCGTTCGGTCCTGCCGCAGGGGTGGCGGTTGAGGGTTCGGCAGTTGAGCATTCGGCGGTTGAGAACCGGGCGGCGGTTGAGAGGCCGGTTCAGGGTTCGGCGGTTGAGAACCCGGCGGTTGCGGATTTGGTGGCGGAATTTCGTTTTCCATACATTCACAGAACACACGAGCACCGGCTCGTGGTATTATAATTTTGCGGCGCGTTTGGAACACCCCATGAGACTTCGGAGGGACGAACTCCTCGATCCCTACGGCTTCCGCACGCGGTAAAACCGGTGGGGAAAACCCACCGCAGCGGGATCAAGCACGTTCAGGACGCCGCAATCAAGGAAGTTCGTCGCGATCGGGACCCAATTTATCAGGTCGATGGAGGCGTCGATCACGTTGGTCTGGCCTGCGAGGGTGTCGAACTGAAATTCGAACGATTCGTTGGCGAGGCGGCGCATGGACGCGAGTTCCGGGCTGGGCGGGGGTGCAGGTGCGGTGACCACGAGTTGAAAGGACCCTACAGAGGCGCGGTAGACGGCGATATGGTAAGTCACACCCGCACGGGCGATAAACGTTGCCGTGTTCCGCGGTCGGAAATCAGATTCGTCGACATTCGTCAAGGCGCTAACAGAGGTCCCCGAGTAGACGGCAATTGATCCTTGAGAGAAGACGCTGACACGCCCATCGGCGGGAGCAGTCCAATTCCACCAAACAGAGCCCTGGCTACTGTAATTATACGCTGGTTCTCCCGGTTCGAGAGTCGCGCCCAGGCCGACGCCGGTCGTGGAAGCCGAGATTCCAGTCAATGTGAACGCGTTCGTGAAGTGGTCGTTCGGCGGCTGAACAACCGGGGCTGTGTTCAACGTGAAGGTTGCTGGCCATCGACTCGCGACTTGAATCGCGTAGGTTTCTCCGGCTATGGAATCCATAGTCAACTCCGAGGAACTATACTCGGGGCCGACCGGAGTCAACGTGGCGAGAGTCGTGCCTTTGAAGACCTTGCATTGAAGAAACTGCGACATGTTGCTGAGCCAGACAACCACTTTGCGGGAGTCAGGAGCCGTCCACGAGTACCAGACGGTTTTATCTGCGTAGGGATCTTCCAGCGGTTCGGCACTTTCGACGCTTGCATCAATGACGGAGCCGTTGGTCCCGACGATCAGGCCAGAGACGGCAGTTCGATCTGCGAAATTATCATTGGGCGGAGGAAGAGCAGGACGGATGCGGAGGCGAAAGGAATAGCCTGAGCCGGCATAGCCCGAGACCGCCAGGTAATATTCCATGCCGGCGCTGCCAAAAAACTGCGTGGTAAAATTGGCTTCGGGAGCTGGCGTGGCCGGCGTCGCGCGCGTGAGATTCGAGAGTGAGGTTCCAGTGTAAGGAGTGACGAGGAAGGACCAGTAGGGGTAAGGGTAACCGCCTTCAATTGAAATAACGTAACGGCCGTTGGAAGGTGCGACCCAGCGATACCAGACACTTTCTTCGAAATGGGACGGCTCGCCTGGTTCCAAAGAGGCTTCGCGATTTGAACCATCCACGGTCACAGGAAGGCCATTGAGCACTATGGCGCTGGCGAAATGGTCGTTGGCGGGACTGCGTGCCGGGCGCACGGTCACCGTGAAGTCACCGGGATTGCCGTAGTAATCATCCACCGAAAAGTAATAGTCGCGGCCAGCTTCCGCCAGGAAGGCAACGATCGAGGTCGCGACGTCTCCCGCCACGAGCACGAGGTTCGACAACGCCGTTCCCGAGTAAACACGCAGTTCCCCTCCCCAGGCCGGAGCGATTTCGACGGCCGCGGTGACGTTGCTCGGGGCCGTCCACCGGTACCAGACCGAAGCGACGGTCGAACCGGGCTCGTACGGTTCGGTGGTGGCGCCGAGGGTCGTGCCGCTCTCTGTGGCCGGGAATCCTGGCATCAACACGGCCGCCGAAAAGTGGTCATTGGGCGGAGCGACGAATGTCAGGTTGGAAATCGACAGAGTGAAATTTCCCATGGCCCCGCCATAAGCGGCGACGCGGAGATCAAGCTGCTCTCCGGCGTCGGCGCTAAAGGTGACGCGGGCTGAATCGTATCCGCGCGCCCAGCCATGAGCGTTTGTTTCGAGGATTGCAAGGACGGGAGAAAACGCTTGGGATGCCACCGCAGCCAGGTAGCGTCCCGTCGCGGGGGCGGTCCATCGCCACCAGACGGAGGCCGAGGATTCGCCGGAGTCGATCCCGAGAGCCGGCTCGCGAGTTGCGTCAATGTTGCTGGCGCTAATCGTGAAGTCGGTCCCGGTGAGAGCGATGCGATTGGTGTGATCGTCGTTCGAGGGCGGAGTTGCCGGTCGCAAGCGGAAGACAAAATCTCCGGAGTAAGGGGAATTGACGGAGAAGAAATAATGTGTGCCGGCAGTGGCCTTGAAGACGCTTACGACCTTCGCAGAGCCATTGGCCGACGCAATCGTTTCCAGTTGCGACGGGTTCGAGCCGACGTAGACGCCGACTTGAGGAGAGATTTCTTCGCTCGTGACTTCAATGGCGAAGGCACCGGACATGGGCGCAGTCCAGCACCACCAGACGCTGCGCAGCGGGGTCGGGTAATAGTACCTTGAATTGGCGCCAGGTTCGGTTGGTTCCGATGACGCGCCTTCATTCGTCGCGTTGGTGACGTAGGATGTGCCTTCAATGTGCGTCGAACGATAGAAGCTGTCGTTACGAGGCGCGGGCAGAACGGTAAACGAGAGAGGGCAAGAAGTGCCGGAAACGCCGGCCGCGTTCACTGCGATTGCGGTGAGATTGTAAGCGCCCGGCGGAAGATTGGTCAGGGCGAGCAGTCGTGGCGCTCCATCGAGGGTGGCGAGAATGTTTGTTCCAGAACGGACAGAAATGGTTGTCAGATCGCCGCGCAGATCGCCGCCATCCACCTCAACATAGATCACTTCGTTGCTGCCAAAGCGATCCCCGTAGGCATTCAAAAGACTGAGACCAACGACTGGCTTGTGTTTGAGCCCCGACAGCGGTGGGATCGAGTACGAGTTGGCAAGAATATCAGTTTCGCGCCAGGATTGAACCGACGGTGGCAGTGGAACACCTGGGGGACGAGGAGACGCGAGTGGGAAAAGGGCAGCGACAACATGAAGATTCCGTGTCGGATCAAATGCAAAGAGGTGGGTTGACCGCTGGTCACATATATTGAACGGAACAAACAAACTAAACCCTGTTGCCGGAGCATTCGCAGGGGCGGCGATCTCTGCGCTGAACAGGCTTTCGCCGAAGTTTCCAGCCAGATGAAGGACGCCCGCGTTGTCGAGCGCTAGCGCGGCAATACTGTCGTCGTCGCTGGTGTCGTATCTCCGGACGTAATCAAGCTGTGAACCGGATGGGGCGAGGCGGACCAGAATTGCCGCATTGGAATTCCAGGACACGGTCGGGGGTGGTGGCGGGGCTCCGGGGGTTATCGATATGGCTTGGCCGCCCGACTGTCCATAGTAGCCGCCCGCAACATAGACTGCACCAGCCGTGTCCACCGCCAGAGCGCGCGGCGTGAAAGAATTTGAGCCCAAAAGTGCAGAGTAAACGAACGTCCCGTTCGTCCCATCGAGCTTTGTCACGAAGGTGCCACCATAAGGGGAGAGTCCACCTCCATAAGCATTAGTGGTGACCGGGAAGTCCGGTGAGCCTGTCGAGCCGGCAACATAAATATTACCGAGGTGATCGACGGCCACGTCCGAAGGGCTTTCGTAATTGGACCCGCCCAGGAATTTCGAAAGGGTGAGATTCGTTCCGAACCGGCCGAGACGCGCCACGAAGAAATCATTAGTGAAGATCTCGCCAGTGGCCCCGACGACGACGGCTTCACGAGTGTTGGTGGCAACGGTAATGGCGTTGACGGCAGCGTACGCGTCACCCAGGTAAGTCGAGTAGATGAGCACGCCAGCGGGATCGAGTTTGAGCACGAAGGCGTTGACGTTGGTGGAGGGGGCCGTCGCCCGAAATGCGTTCAAAGTTGGGAAATTCGTAGAGGCGGTGCGACCGGCGACGTAAACGTTGCCTTCAGGATCGGACGCGACGCCCAGTGCCGAATCGAAGTTGCTGCCACCGATCACGACGCTCCACAGGACGTCGCCCGCCGCGTTCAGTTTGGTCACGAAAATGTCGGCGTCGTTGGTATTGGCAAAGATCCGTGGTGGGGCGGCGGGGAAATTCGTCGAGTAAGTGTAGCCGGTGATGTACGTGCCGTATTGATCGGCTGTAATGGCGGTTGCGAAATCGCCGTTGGAACCGCCGAAGCGAACGGAGTAGTTAGTGGCTGCGGGCGTGGCGCCTGGACAGAGCAAGGCAACTGCGTACAACAAGGCGACGCAAAATGATACGGATATGCGCCTGGGAATCACCTGCGCGCAGCGTATGATATTTTGCGGTCACCGGCAAGTCATTCGCGAGCGCCCGGCTTGAGTTTGCCGCGGCGGGCCGCTTCGATCTGGATGAGGACGTTGGCGGTGAGGATAAGGCCGCCGCCGAGGAGAAGGTCGCGCGTTATGTGTTCGTTGGCGTATTGAATTCCAGCGAGGCGCGAAAGCATTGCGGGAAGGAAAAGGGCGAAGGCGGAAGCGGCCACGGGCTCAAGGCAGTAAATCAAGCCGGCCTCAGTCGCGGTGATGTGCCGCTGCCAGATGTTCATGAGGCCGTAAGCCGCGACGGTGCAAAAAAGCACAAGCACAGAGGTCATGATCAGCACCGACGAGTCCGTGTAGGCGCGTGCAAATGCGCCGCCCGCGCTCGGCGCATAAAAGAGCGCGACGGGCAACGCGACAAGCGCGGTGCCCGCGAACATAATGAAAGTGAAATGCGACGTGCGGTTGTGCGCGAACTCCGGTTTTTCCAGCCAGAGGATTTGCCCGGCGAAAAACGTCGACGCGATCAGCGTCTCGGCTTCGCCGCGGCCAATTCTCATTTCGCGCAAATTGAAGTTTGCCAAAATCGCCGCGCCGGCGAGCACCAATGCGGAACTGACGATGACGGCGAAAGTCGGGAGCGCGCGCTGAGTCACGGCGGCCCAAATCGGAATCAACAGGCAGTAGAACTGCGTGAGGAACGCGGAGGTGGAGGCCGACGTGTGGGCGAGGCCGTCCATTTGAAATAAAATCCCGAGCCCGCCGAAGAAGGCGAGGCCGACGCCTTCCCAAATCTCCGCGCGCGTAATGGTGCGGAGCGTGCGCGCGCAGAACGCGAGCACGACGATTGCGCCGATACCAAAACGCGCGACGACGACGAGCGACGCGAGGAACACACTGGGCGCGCCAGGCACGAGTTGGTCCTGCTTGAGGAAAATGGCTTTGATAATGGGGAAGCTGATTCCCCAGAGGGCGGTCCCGGCGACGAGCCAGACGCAAGCCTGAAAGTGTTTTCGCGAAATGCCCACGAACGACTACGCGCCCCGTGAAGTGCCGAGCGGGTTTTGCTCGGAAAAGTTGTGAGCCGGCGCGCCCTTAATGGGCAGCCAGGAGCGATACAGACTGCCGGTGGCCCCGGCGCTGGCGAAATCGCACAGGCGCAATGTCTTTCCATCCGTGGCGGTGAATTCCATGAGCAGTATCGGCGCAATCCAGTGAGTAGAGTTGGCGAGCTTTCCCTGGAGATCTTTGGCATCGAGTTCGGGAACAGCATCGGGGTCCATATCGTTGAAGCGGCGGTCGTAAGTGAGGAGGATGGGGCCACGGTAAATCGACGCTTTGCCCGCGCATTCCTTTTCGCCTTTCCAAAAGTGAAATGAAAAATCGAACTCGATCTCGATGACGTCGGTTCCCCATCGGTGCTGCAACTGCAGGTAGGTGCCCGGTTCGGCCGTGGGCGCGGGCCTGCCATTGAGCGTGACGCGCGTCTTCTTCGACCAGTGCGGGATGCGCAGGCTGATGGGAAAGACGGCGGAGCCCGACGATTCAACGCGCAAGCGGGCGCGCGGTTCGCGTGGATACTGCGTTTCCTGGGTGATGGTGACGTGGTGCGTGTGGGTAAGGTCGGTCGTGAAGGTGGAAGGTCCGTACCAGTTCACGAGGAGTCCGTTGCCGGAGCGCATCAACGCCCAGTCGCTGATCATGCCCAGGCCGCGCGCGCCGTTCACGGAACAGCAATTGAGTTCGGGACTTCCCGCGCGGGCCTGAAAGACGATGTCGTGCGCGCTGGCTTTGCGCGTGCCGTCCATCGGCGTGTTGTAAGTGACCCACCGGCCCGTGGGGGAGTGAAAGCCGAGGACGGAATTCAGCGTCGAAAGTTCGAGTTCGTCCGCGACGAGGCTGTTGCCGGTCAGGCGCATCATCTCCACGCTGAGCGCCATCCACGCGATGGTGCAGCAGGTTTCGATGGCGCCGGGATGGTACGGATTGCCCTGGGCCTGTTCGCCGGAGGAGAACCCGCCATTATTGTGGCGGTCGAGTTTGACGATGCTCCACCAGATTTTCTCAAACGCGCGGCGGCAATCTTCGTTGCTGGTAAGCCAGTATAACTCGACCATGCCCATGATCGGGTGGAGGCTTTCCCAGCGCGGTTTCGGCAATTGAAAAAACTCCTGCCCGGCGAGCGGGCCGTGCAAATAATTTCCCGCGAGGAATTTGTCCTTATCATCCTTCGCAGCAAACTCGTCCAGAATGCGCGTTGCGAGCGCGATGTAACGCGGTTCCTTGCGTTGACGATACAAGAGGCACAGGGAGTGGATGACGGCGAGGTTCATCTCCGTGCTGCCGGTGTCGACGAGGCGGGCAGTGAGGAATTTCTCGCAGAGCAAATCGCCGATGCACGCGGCGGAAGTGAGCGCGGCACGGTCGCCGGTTTGCTCGTGCCAGAGGAGGAGGCCGAGCATGATGTGGTAATGGCCCCAGGCGTCCCACGTGCCACCGCCGTTTTTCCCGATGTTCGGGGCGAAGCCCGTGAGACGATTCTGTTTGGCCCACGGGCCGAGATAACCATCCTCCGCCTGGCCTGCAATCAACTGAGGCACAAACCACTCGATGAATTTGCGCAACTGCGGATCGCCCGAGACGCGATAAACCTGCACGGCCGCGGTGAGGTGTTTGCCGGCGAACTCCCCGGCCCACGGTTCCATGTGGCGCAGAGGCAGGCGGTCGCGGTCGCGAAACATCTCCAGCATCGCGGGATTGCTGTACGGCGCGATCTTCAGCCAGCGATCGGTCACGCCCGTGACATAGGATTTAACAGGCCCGCCCAGATCAAACTTTGTCGCGAGCGCGCGAATGCACTTCGGCGCGATGGTTGAAGCCGGCGTGGACGCCGAACGCAGCAGGGCGGGAGCAATCGCGCCCGCGGCGACCGTCGAGCGGAGAAAAGTGCGGCGGTTCATTGTTTGGCTTGTTTCGATGGTTCGGGTTGGCGGAGCAGGAATGTCATGAGGTCTTTCACCTGTTGCTCGCTCATGGCCTGCAACAAACCTTCGGGCATCAGCGAGACGCTCGATGCTTTCGTTTCGGCGATCCGGTCGCGCTTGATCGTGAGCGGTTGACCGTTGACGTCGCCGAAGATCATCTCCGTTGCGCTGTCCTTCAACGGCACGCCGGTAATCACGTCGCCGTCTTTGAGATAAACATTGTATGCGACTGCGTCGGGGTTGATGGCGGCACTCGGTTGGATGATGTCCTTCATTACAGAGGCGTAGTCGCGATAAACGAGGTTCGAGAGGTCTGGCGCGATCCTGCCGCCTTCATTGCGGACCATGTGGCATTTGTGGCAAGCGGCCTGGTCACTGAAAAAAATCTCGCGGCCGCGCTGCCAATTGCCGCCGGCAATTTCCTTGATCTCACGCGGCGCGGTTTCGAACGAGTCGGAGTCGTGCGGCCGGGCCCAGGGCAACAGGATTCGGCGCAACTGAAGTGCGCGCGGTCGCGCGTCTTCGGCGGTGTGCCAGCTCACTTCGAGGGTTGGCTGCGAGAGAAGGAGTTCTATCGGGAGCCATTTGTTCTTCGCGGTCTGGACTGTGAGGTGACTTTCGCCGCTGCTCACGCGTTTCGCATTGGGCGCGGTCAGCTTGAGTTCGCCGGTGGACTTGAACACGACCGTCACCGTTTCAGGCGGGTATTCGTAATCCAACTGCGTACCGGGTTGCGTAGCGGCGCGGAGCGCCTGCCACAGATTGAGCTGCGCCCGCAGTTTCAACGCGCCGGGTTGCGTGGTGTTTTTCCACAAAATGGCGTGGTCGAGGCTGTGCGCGGTGAGTTCGCGCGCGACCTGGAGATCAAGATGCGGCAGCCAGCCAGCCCAATTCGTTCCCTGGCCTTTCCACTCGGCTTCGACGCCGGTGAGGTCGGTGAGCAGGTCGATGGCGGCGTGCTGGGGCAATTCGTCCGTCGTGTTGGATCTTCCGAGGCCGGGAAGGGCCACGGCGTAATTCACTGCGGCCTCGCGCGGACTGGTCGCCAACGCGAGTGTTCGGCGATCCGGCAGGAGGCTGGCGGAGAGCACCGGGATTTCGTAGCGCGGCGTTGCCAGTTCGTCCTGCACGACGCGGTAGCCCGGGCGCAGGGTTTCAAAGCGGTCCCCCGCCGAAACGTATTTGCCCATGGTGATCTTCGTTTGGGCGGCGAGGTTGCGCAGTTGAGCTGGGTCAAGGGGGCGATCGAAGCTGACGCGCAGTTCGCCGGGGCCGGCATTCCATGCAAGCACCGGCTGCGGCGCGTTGGTATGGCGATATGAAATGTGGAACAACTTTCCTTCGCCGTCGGGTCCCGTGCCCCAGTCCGGCGCGCCGCTGTGACACGCCACTAGCAAATCGCCGCGCGGATTCACGACCACATCGACGGCAAGCATATTGATGCAGGCAATGAGTTGGTTCTGCGCGACGTAACCCGCTCGTGTTTTCACGAGTTTTGTGCGCCAGATTTTGCCGCGTGATTCGCCGGCGACGAGTGCATCGTCCTTCCACCACGCAGGACCGAACCACTTGCCGCTTCCGGTGGGTTCGTTGAAGTGCAATCCGCAGGCCGATTGGTGCTGTGGCGCGTAGTCGTACACGCTTGGCTCGTCAATCGCGTCGGGCAAATACTTCGGGTGGCGCGGTGGAAAGCCATAGTGGCGGCCTTTTTGGATGTGGAGCAGTTCATCGAACGGGTTGCCATTCGGCAGCCACGTCGCGCCTTCCTGTTCGGTGCAGAAGAGGTCGCCGTGCTTGTTGAACGCGAGGTCGACCGTGAACCGCAGCCCGCTGCACAGGATTTCCTTCTTGCCGTCGGGCGAAATTTTTACGATCGAGCCGCGCTCGCTCTCGCGTCGGTACTGGGACTTGTCATCTTTGTCGGGGCGGTATGCCGAGGTCCAATCGTCGGAGCCGAGGCCGAAGTAAATATTGCCGTCCTTGTCGGCGGTAATGCCCAGCGCGTCGATGGCCGTGCCGCCAAAGCGCGTCGGCGGTTTCCAGTCCGCGAACACGGTCTCAAGTTCGCCGTAGCCTTTGCCGGTGTCGCGCAGGCGAACAATCCTGCCGGTCACCGGGATGTAAAGGCCACCTGGCCCCCAGGCCATGCCGATAGTCGCCGGCAAAGCGCCGCGCGGATTGGCGAAGAAGACGCTCGCCTTATCTTCGAGACCGTCGCCGTCCGTATCAGAAAGCTGGGAGACATTGCCGTTGTAACCAAACGCGAACAGGCGCCCATCAGGCGCGTAGACGAGGTTGTTGAGGTTCTTTAGTTTCAGGGGCATCTCGCGGGCGGCGAACCCGGGGACCAGGACTTGCACGGGTGGAGGATTCGGCACGGCGACGAGCGGGATTTCGGTCGGACCGGCAGGATCGTTCGAAGGGCGGAGCAAGCCGGCGTGCTTGCGGGTGAAGTAATCCTCGACCCGTTGCAATTCGGCCCCGCTGAGCGCGCGATTGTATACGATCAGTTCAGCGACATCGCCGTGCCAGAAGGATTGTGCGTACGGTGCGGATCCCTGCATGTCGATCTGCCGCGCGCCGACCGTAATTTCTTCAATGACGATATTTTCGCGTTTGCGCTCGCGCTTGCCTTCGGTCTTGCCGTCAACACGCAGCGTCGCTTCGCTCGCGCTGGAGACGACCGTGAGTAAATGGTATGTGCCGAGATCGAGCGTGGAGTTGAGGAGATCGCGCTCGCCGCCCATGCCGCCGCCTTCGACGTTGATCCGGTGCCAGTTGGTCGAAGCCGCACCGCCAAGGTCGATGTTCAGGCCGCTCTGAAAATCGTTCTTGCCGAGGGCGTTGCAGGAAAGAAACCCGCGGAACGAGCCGGGATTCGCGTGCGCGGAGACGAGCGCGACAACGGTGCATTTAGAAAAGGACTCGCGCGGGATAGCCGACGCGAGGAAATCATTCTGCCCGTCGAAATGGACCAGGCCCGAACCGGAGAGCCGCCGCCATTGTGGGCGAGCGTCGAGGACGCGCTGATTCAAATGACGCGCGTGGCCCGAAGCGTCGTGCCAGAAATCGATCGGGCGGCCGTTGACGGGCGCGGCGAGTTGGCGTGCCTGGCGCGCTGCCGGTTCGCGCGAAGCGTCGAGCCACAACACGACGCCATTCGTCACGGCCAGTTGGGAATCGGCCCATGGTTCCACCGCCACCGCCCGCACAATCGACAGCGCGATGAGAATCATGGGTGCCTTCACGGGTTTGATGCTACCGACCGGTTTTGCGAGTGACAAGATCGGCTGGCTTGATGTGTTTCAGAGGTCGGAATCCACCGCAAATCCCCTAGTCCTCTCTGCGGGTTTTTACTGCCGCGCAATTAGAAAGTTCCCCAGTTGTGCGAAAACGGCTTGTGCCCGATGCTGATCACGTGGCGGCAATAGCTGCTGCGTCCAAGTGACGCACCTACAGGCCCGACAACCAAAATTGTCGGGCCTGTCAATTTAATAGCTCGCGCCGGCTTTCGACCGCTGCATCAGTTCGATCTCGTAACCTTCCGGCGCGTCAATAAAGGCGAAACCGCTGCCGTCGGGCTTGAGGGTGGGGCCGTCGGAAAACTTCAGGCCGAGGCTTTCGAGGTGCTTGCCGAATTCCTCGAGGCTGTCGACTTCGAAGGCGAGGTGGGTGAGGTCCGTCTGCACCTGCACCGGCCCGCTGGACGGGAAGTAACAGAGTTCGATCAACTCCTCGCTTTCAGGCGCTTTCATGAAGACCAGTTCGGAGCCGCGGGGCGATTTGTGTCGTCGCACCTCCTGCAGTCCGAGCACGCGTTTGTAAAAATCGACGGACTTCTCCAGGTCGTTCAGGCGATACCGCGTGTGGAGCAACTTTCGAGCGATTGTTTTCATGTGATTCCTTTGAGCAAAGCTGGCGAACTTCGCGTCCGCACGCAATGGATTTACGATTGATCGTGCCGCGCGGCAACAATGTCGTGCGTACCATTTTGTACCGTTTTGTCGAGAAGGCGCAGTTCTTCCTCGTTGGTTCTCCCGTCGGGGAGGATTTCGCCTTTTCTAAACAGTTCGAGCATGGTGTCGCGGCTGAGGGCGCCGGCTTGCCAGGCTGACACGACGGCGGCGAGTTCGCGCGCGGTCATTCCAGTAATGCCGAAATCGGTGTTGAGTTCGAAGACGAGTCGGTCATCGGCGATGTCGTCGGGTTGTGAGGTCGCGGGGAGGTCTGCCGCGCTCCACCAATGCGCCCAACGGAGGACCTGGGCGAGGCCTTCGCTGACGGTGGTGGCGATGTTGGCCAGGATGCTTTCTTCGCCGGACTGGCGGATGGCGAGGGCTTCGGCGGTTTCGGCGACGCGCTTCTGGCCTTCGAGCAAGCGCGAGCCGAGGAGCGCCATCAAACGCTCGTCGCGTTCGAGGGCGCGCTCGAAACTTTGCAAGCCGTGCCCCTGGTATTCGAGGTAACCGGCGCGCGCGGAGGTGTCGGCGCTGGACCACGCGATCGCGGAACCGATTTTCAGTTGTTTTGCGACTTCGAAGCCTGCGACCCACGCAGTCGGCAACGCTGTGAAATGGATGCCGTGCTTGTAATCGGCATCGAGCCGGTAGTGATCGAGGTTGACGGCGATGACATCGTCGAGCGGGGGGCGGTCGACGGCTGGACGGGAGTGGCGCGTGCCGTGAAAGACAAACGGGATCTGTTGCAACGGCACGCCGCGGCGCAGCGGCGTGTGGCGTTCGGCCATGACCCACTCGGGCTTGAGGCCGGGGCGGGGGATCTCACGCCAGATCTCGATGTCGCAGCGATACTCCTTTCCATTGGGCAGGAGTTTGAGGACGCGGCGTTGTTCGATGAGCTGCGGAGTGAACTCGTCTTTGCCGAGCGCGTTCACTTGCTCCGCAAGGACGATCAACGTCGGAACGGAGCGGCCAAGGATGCGGTCGACGCGCCAGTTGACGATGTCTTCGGCGCGGTACATCGAAGCGTAGGGCCGGCCTTCAGTCGGTTCCCAGTCGATCAGCGTGCCGGCGCGACCCACATAGACGATCTCGGTGACGATTTGCTTTGCGTAACCATATAAGGTAGTGCCGAGCAGGTCGGTGTCGTTGGTGAACTCCTTCATCGCGGGCGCGCCCGGGAGTTTCACGAAGGGTGCGCGGCGGAAGATCATTCCTATATAGCCGGAAGCGGTGCGCGCGGTGGCATTATAGAAAGTGGCGCGGCCTCGATAGGCGTCGTAGTCGAGCAGGTCATGATCCTGGACGCGACGGAGATAGCGTTCGCCGGCGGCCTTGACGGCGTCCTCGCCGGCGAGCACGTCGCGCGCGCGGCTCCAGGAAGGAGCGTAGAGCTCGTAATCAGGATGGTTGGCGTTGATGGGCATGGGGTTAGTTGAGGGTTGATGGTTGAGAGTTGAGAGTTAGAGAGTCGCCCTCACCCTGACCCTCTCCCCCGGGGAGAGGGGACAGCGGGCGGATACGCTCGTGAATTTGTGAGCCATGGGTTTCAGAGACAGGGTGGGTTGATGGTTGAGAGTTGAGAGTGGAGAAAGGAACCAAGCTCCAATCACCAAACTCCAGAGAAGCAGCAAACTCCAAAGGCGCTTGTGAATGCCATTGGTGATTGGGGATTCTTTGGTGATTGGATTTCGGCATTTGGAATGTTCCTCTTATTGTTTTGCCATGCGGCTGAGTTCGTGCAGGCGTTCGAGACGCCCGAGGGCCTCGGCGGTGGTGCGTTCGTTTTTGTTCATGGCTTCTTTGATCGCCTGGACCTCGACTTTGAGAGCGGCGACCGACTGGCTGCTTTCGGCGGTGGTGTGAGCGACCCAGGCGAGGACGCCAAGGCAGATGGCCGAGAGCATGGAATGGAGCAGGTTGAGTTTCATCTTATGTTTCCTTTCGCGTTAAAGGGGTGGGGCGCGCTGTCCTCAGCGCGCCGATAAGGTGTGTTCAAGAGTCGATGTGATGTTCTTTGTGTGCGGCGCGCTAGGGACAGCGCGCCCTACCATTTCGTCGTTCGTCATATAAGACCCCCAGGCATTTTCGTTCAGTTTTGTTCAGTTTCGTTCAGTTCGAGTTGTTACGGTTCCACGGCGTACTGCGCGATGACTTCGGCGTCGTTGGTGCCGAAGGACCAGAGTTGGAGCAGGGCGGTTTTGCCGGCGTTGACGGTCGTGGGGGCTGCGCCACCGACGAATTTCCATCCGGCAGGAAAGCCGAGGGTGCGGTTGGTGCCGTCGCAGACAATGCGCATGACGATGTAAGCGCCGAAGAGATGGCCGGTGGCGCTGAAGGTGACGTTGCCGGCGAGCGTGAGGCGTTTGCCGCCGAAGGTCTGGAAATTCAGGGAGACGTTGGTGGCGTAGGTGAGCGCTTCCTGGAGGAGGATGAGGCGCTTGATCTGGGCGTCGGCGTTGATGATCACCTGGTTGAAGCCCGCCTGGTTGGTGACCGAGAGGCCGAAGGTTTCGGAGTCGCCTCCGGCGAGGTTGAGCGGACCGGCGATCGTCTGCGCGGTCAGCAGCGAGCCCGGGTTTAACTTCGCGAAGCCGTCGATCGGTTTGCCGCCGGCAGTGACGCCATCGTGGATGACGAGGACTTTTTTGGTGGTGTCGAAGGTGAGTTCACCTTCCGCGCCGGTGAAGGCGGAGTGTTGGGCGGTGGTGCCGCGGCGGAGTCTTACTTGTTTAGGCATGCGTTAGCTGAGAGTTGATGGTTGAGAGTTGAGAGTTGAGAGAAAGAGTCGCCCTCACCCTGACCCTCTCCCCCAGGAGAGGGGAAAGCGTGCGAACGGTCGTAGACAGATTCGAGAGTCATTGGTTTAAGAGCGAGGGCTTGTTGAGAGTTGAGAGCGGGAAAAAGCACCAAACTCCAATCACCAAGTTCCAAAGAAGCACCAGGCACCAAGGTGGGCGCGTTACGATAGCTGTTTGGAGTTTGGTCATTCTTTGGGGTTTGGTGCTTGGGATTTGGAGTTTCATATATAATTGCCCCTCGTTACCTCGGCGGCTAAGAGTTTGGTTTTCATTCCCATGTCCTCCTTGTGCCGTTGTAGCGGAGGAGGGTGCCGGGCGAGCCTGGATTTCCGGAAATTCCGGAAATTCCGGTTCCAATTCCGGATCCGCCGATTCCGCCCGCGCCGCCTGCGGCGGTAAGCAGGCCGGTGCACGACATATAAACTGCATATAGAACTCCGCCGCCACCTCCACCTCCGCCCCCGCCGCCGCCGGCATTTCCGGCGACACCGTTAGCGCCATTGCCGCCGTTGCCGCCGGCAGCCGTAATGCGGCTGTGGTTTACGATGGTGTGCGCGAAGAGCAGCAGCACGCCGCCACCGCTTCCACCGCCGCCACCTCCACCACCAGAGTTTGCGCCGCTGCCGGCTCCTCCCCCGCCGCCGCCTGCGCCGGAACCGCCGGTAAGGAGCGACGAGCCGAGAAGTAAATGATGGGTGAGTGCGCGAAAGGCACGGACGGTTTGTGAGCCGCCTGCCGCGCCAGTGCCGCCGGAGCTTCCAGCAGGCACGCTGCCGCCATTACCACCGGTTGCGCCTGCGCCGCCGCCGGAGTTGGTTGCTGCCGTGCCTGCGCTGCCATTGCCCCCGGCACCGGTGGTCCCGGTTCCGCTGGTTCCGCCCCCACTGCCGCCGCCGACCTCCACGGCGGCGACGGCAGCTCCTCCCGAGGCCGAGCCCTGGCTGGTCGCGTTGGCCCCGTTGGTGCCGGCGTGAGAAACCGTGCCCTCGTTCGTGAGTGTGCCGCTCGCGAAGATGCGGTAACCCGCGGCGCGCACGGTCACGCCGGCTTGCACGATCATTGAACCGGGAAAAATTGAGCGCGTGAGCGTGTAAATGCCGTTCGAAGGCGCCATGCCGAGGACAGTGGACGAGCCGTCGAACACGACACCGCCATCCGTTCCGGCGCCGAAGAGCCCGGGCTCGATGGTTTGCGGCGTCGCGGGCTGGGGTGAGAGTGAGCCCTTGTCCTGCTTAAGGTCGAGCAGCGCGAGAACTTCCTCGACGGAGAGGACGTTGAGCAACAGGCGTGTGCGTTCGGGGGTCATAGGTTCAAAGCTCCAAATTCCAAACCCCAAGCACCAGAGAAGCTCCAAGTTCCAATTGCAGAAGCACTGCGAACCTCTCGTGAAGATTGGTGATTCTTTGGGGTTTGGTGATTGGTGATTGGTTATTCATAAAGTGCTCCTCTGTCTTCGGCTGCAGTGATGGCGGTCAGGCCGCTCCAATCGTCGCTGGCGCTGTGCGCAGTGAGATCGCCGAAGTCCTGGTGCAGGGAACGGACGGTGCGAAAGCTCCAGACTTGTCCCGTGGGATCGAGCGACGCTGATATAACATCGTGCCGGACTCCGCTCAAAGCCTGCACGATATAGTCTCCCGCCGCGGGCGCGCTGATCGTATTTATATCGGTGGCGCGAATGAGCAGGCGTTCGTGATCGTTGGAAGGTGACGCTGCCAAGCCCGGGAGCGCCGCGCCGATGACCGCTTTGGTGGCGACGCTGATTTCGTTGGCCGCGCTCTCGCCGGTTTCCTTCGCCAGCGACACCGGACGGACATAGGTCACGTCCTTGACGATGTCGCCGCCGAGGTTGAACACGGTGACGAGGATTGATTGAGTGAGGGATGTGAGATCGAGGGTCATAGGGGTGAAGCTCCAAAACCCAAGTTCCAAACTCCAAAGAAGCACCAGGCTCCAAGGGCGGTCGCGCTGCCCACTGAGGATTGGATCTTCTCTGGTGATTGGTTATTGGTGATTGGGTTTTTCATAGTTACCTCGGCGGCTATGCGCGGATGAGTCTGGCTGTGCCGGAGTCGGCATGGATTAAAGTTCCGAGTTTGCTCAGCATTGCCTGGGTGAGGCGGGAGATGATTGGCTGGCGGTCCTTCTTGTCGAAGATGAGATTGACGGTGCCGACAAGGCCGACGTGCGAGAGTCCCTCGCCGTCCGGTGTGTCGGTCCGGTCAGTAGCCAACACTTCGCGGGCCATTTCGCACGTCGCCTCGACGAGGGCTTTCGGGATTTTATCGCTCTCGAAATAGGAACTGATGACGGTGGAAAGCGCGTTGCGAGCGAACGCGAGGCGGTCGGGATCGATGGCGCATTCGCGTGGCCATTGGAGGGCCTGGGTGCTTTTGGTTTTGCCGCCGTTGAAGTCGTAGCTGGCATCGATGAGTCGCGTGGCAAGGACGAGCGCCTTCTCCTTGTTGGCAATTGAGGCGCCCGTCCAGGCCGTGGCGTAGAGGTGGCCCTCGTGGAAGGCGTCTGCATCGGCCACGAGTGCATAGGTGTTGGCGTCGGGTTTGCCGGAGCCGTCTTCTTTAACGAGAACCATAGATTAGTTGAGAGTTGAGGGTTGAGAGTTGAGGGAGGCGGAAATGCAAATTGGAAAATGAAAATTGCAAAATGCAAATTTGAGCGTGCGCCGCGGAAAGTAGACGGCCTTTTGACGTGAAGAACTGGTTTGTCCCTCACCCTGACCCTCTCCCCGAGGGAGAGGGGACAGCAGTCGAAGGTTTGTTGCAGACTTTACCGTCGTGGGATTCAGAGCCTGGTCATTTCGCTTGCGGATGGTGGACTCTGAAGCCCGAGCCCGTGATGCGACACGGAAGCGTCCGGTTGCTTTTCCCTCTCCCTCGGGGAGAGGGTCAGGGTGAGGGACAGACTGATATCGCATACGAGTTTCGGGCTTCATGGGTTGGGGGGTATAAAGTTGTGATTTATACGTTATGCCTCACGGCCACGATGCGGATGTTTTTATCCAGGTAGACCTTCACCCAATTGGTGCCGATGGCGATTTCGGCGTTGGTTGGGCTGGCGCCGGCCGGAGTGCCGATCCAGCGCACACCGCGCGGATGCAGGATGAATCGCTTGCGATTGACGAAGAAGGTGTCGCTCGCCAGCGCGTTGCGATCGATTTCCGCGGCTTCCTCCGGCTCCATCGTGCCCGTGCCATAGGCGAAGGCTTCGCGACCGAAGATATAAGTGGTATAAGCCGGTGAGTTGGTGCCGTTGACTTTCGGGCACGCGTCGTCCACGAAGAACTGGCGGCCCTGAAAGACTTCAATGGCCGCCTTGCCTTCGCTGTCCGGGCGGAAGCTGATCAGGTCGCGCTTGCGCAGGCTGGCTTCCACGTCGCTGTGCATGGCGACGGCGACGAGTTCGAGCGAGTGATCGCCGAGCTTTTGCAGCGCATCGATAAACGTGGTGCCAGTGAGCTTCGCGGTGTCGGCGGGGCTGGCGACATCGGTATAGATATTGAGCCGGTGCGTGAGGCGCAGGACGCCGTTTGTATTGTCAAAGAGGCCGTCGAGCGTCTTCATGAGCATGGTTTGCAGGTCACGCGCCCAAAAGCCGGCGACGAGGTCGCCGATCCGGGCCACGGGATCTTCGCCGCCGAGCCATTTGACGAGGACGTTCGCACCCCAGGCTTTGCCGCGGTTGTGCACGGCGGCGCTGTCCTGGCCGGCGGCGATCTTGTCGGGGATGAGTTCGACGGAGTCGCTCAGGACTTCGCTGTCGCCGGTGAGGTCCTTCCAAAACGGCATGTCGACTGTCTTGGCGGGGCCGCTGGCGAGCGCGTTGAACTGCGGATCGGTGTCGACCGCGCCGCATTGAATGACGCGGGAGAGTTGGGTGGTGCGTTCGAGCGCATACGGCGCGAACACGTCGGGGACGATGATGTCGATGAGTTTGGTTTTGGCCATAAGGGTTAGTTGAGTGTTGATGGTTGAGAGTTGAGAGGGGGAAAAAGCACCAAGCTCCAATCACCAAATTCCAGAGAAGCACCAAGCACCAAAGGCGCCTGTGACTGCCCTTGGTTATTGGTGATTCTTTGGGGTTTGGTGATTGGGATTTGGGGCTTCATGGTTTTTAGTGTTTAGCGTGCTGCTTCCCGCAACGCCCGGGCGCGGCGCGGGTCTTTCCTCCAGATTTCACCCTGGCGAGTGAGGTTGAACGTTTCCCGGCGGAAGGGATTGTTGTAGCGAGTGGAGGCGTCCTCAGCGCTGCCGGCCGCGCCAGCACCCTGGTTGACGCGTTGGAATTCGGTCAGCTTCGCCGTCAGCGCGTCGCATTCGCCCTGGAGGGCGTTGCGTTCCGCGGACAGTTCGGCTTCGCGTTGCTCGGCCTGCTGAGCGTCGGTTGCGCCCTGGACATCGACGAACCATGCGCCGTCGCGCTCGACGTAGAACTCCTTATATTCCTCAGGGAGTTCTTCCTGTTTATTATACTTAAACTTTAGCTGCATACTCTGTTTCCTTTCATGCCATCATTATACCACCAGTTTTTTACAGACCTGGTGCGGGCGAGGAACGAAGGTGACAGGAAGTGACAGGAGGTGACACAAGGTGACAGGAGGTGACAAAATTTTATCAAAATATTTATTGACGAGTTTTTGAAAAGTAACGGGTGTTACAAAACCCGCGCATTTATTGAGGATTGAACGAACGCGCTTTAGGGCAGCCGATGTGCAGAGGCTCTGATGTAACGTGCGGGAAGGCCGCCGCGTTGTTCGGGTGCGGTCTATGGTGCGCAGTGACTGTCGAAGGCACGCGCTCTTCGCACTTTAGACAGAGCCTCCTCACGCCGGCAGCTACAAGGGCGCCCCTTGTTCGAGAAGCAACGGGCCAGAGTCACAGGCGGCGCGTTACCTTCATCCATTCACGGATTTGGGTGAGGGGGAAACGCAGAACGCGCTTCCGGCGATGTGTTGGCAGCCCTTCTCTTTGCCAGCGTCGTATGGTGCGGATGGAAATCTTAAGTACGGTTGCCAGTTCCTTTGAGGTGAGAAAAGCGTCGTCACGCGCACGAGGTTCAGGGGGTGAAGTGGCCGAGTTGCCACTGGTCGATTGGTTTTTCATAAAATGTTTACATGAGTGCTCTTTCCTCTGTTGTTGGCGGCCGGCCAATAATTGCGGAGAGGCAATTATTGGACCGGTCGTATCATTGCGGGTCACTTGACGGTGACCTCGGTCGGGCGGCGCAAGTCGAGTGTGCGCTGCTCGGGACGGGTTGGTGGGGACGGGCGCCATTCAATGGCGCTATCGACGGCGCGGCGCATTTGCTGGAACCACCAGGCGGCGCGCGAGCGGAGTATCTGACGATGACGCCAAACGGGGCGCTCGCAGGCGGCAGCCCCGTTGATCCCGAGGTCGAGTTGGTTGCGGGTATTTTCGATTTGTGATTTTGGATTTGGGATTGGTGAATCCGCCGTAGTGATGCTGATGTTTTTCATAGTATTGTTTTTCTACGGATCCATCCTGGCACAGGGGGTTGGACGAGTATTGGGTAACCCCCTCGAATTTTCTGGAGGTTTATTTGCGGCTGGGAAACACTGTATGGCATGCCGGGTGCTTTTGTTGGTTTGGGCATGGCAAAAAATGTTGCCAGCTTGCCGCCACATTTTCATTGACTTGCGCGGTGGGGCCTATCAGAGTGCTCGCACACTTCTGAATTCCGCGCCGTTTGCGGCGGAGGTGGATTTTCCCGAGTATTTCGGGTCGATTTTGGCCGGGTGGTAGAATCGTTTCTTCAGCGGGGTTCCCCAACCCCCACCTCCTTGGCGTTCTGCTGCCCGGCTCTTTTAGTGGCTGTTCGCGAGGTGATTGCCCAGGAAATTACGCCTACGGCCCCTTCGTCCTTGTAAGCATGGCCGGGGAATCCTAGATTACGTCCTCTTGTGTCCACCTACGTGCTCAGCACGAGCCCGTCGTTCATCGACGCAGTGAAGGCCGCATTAAAGGCGGACACTCTGCAGACGTTTTCGGCGGGGCCGGACGTTGTGTCAGCGCTGCTGGCGAGCAGCCGGTCCAAATGGGAGTTGGTGGTGGTGGATGTGGACAGCGTGCCAGATGGAGGGCGCCTGATCGATTTCATCAAATCCTCAGCGCCTGTCCGGGCCATTCGTGTATTGGCAGTGGGCAGCGCGGCGGAACTTGCGAAGCTGGGAAACGTGCCCGGCGGCACGGCAGACGCGACACTCGAAGCGGCGCATATCAGCACAGAGATTGGCGAGGCCGTGGCGAAGTTGCGAGGGGATCTGGGCACGCCCGGGGGTGTGCGAGCGCCCGAGGGAGGACTGGATTTGCCGCCGCGGAGTTCGTCCTGAGTTTTCACACCTGTGGAGAGTGTCAGCTTCGGGTTAAGATTGATTAGTCGCTGATTGCAGTTTCGTTTTCTGTTATGCAATTTCATCGCTCATAGATGGAGACATCGCCGTCCATTCTCATCGTGGATGACAATCCGCGCGACATCACTCTGTTCCAGGCAGCGTTGGAGAACTGCGGCATCAAGGCGCCGGTGCAAGTGGCGACGCATTCCCAGCAAGCGATCGCCTACCTGCGCGGCGACGATGCATTCGCCGATCGCGTGGCATATCCGTTGCCGTCGATTGTTTTCACGGACCTGAACATGCCGGTGTCGGATGGGTTCGAGCTTTTGTCGTGGCTGAAAGATCATCCGGAGCATCGGCAGATGCCGGTGGTGGTGCTGACGACATCGCGGATGGAGAGCGATATTCGCCGGGCTTACACGCTGGGAGCGCACAGCTATATGGTGAAGCCGGTGAACTTCGACGAGCTCGAGCGCATGATGCGGCTGGCGTTTGATTATTGGAACGTGTGCGAGAAGCCCAGATAGGATTTCTAAGGAAGCCGGGAAGAAAGGAAAGCAGGAAGGGGGAGGTGGGATTGCAAAATGAAGAATGCAAAGTTTGAAATGCAAAAGGGCAACCCTTCGCACGCGAACGGTTTCGACGTGGCTGGTGTTGAGTTGTCTGAAAGGCTCTGGGATTTTGCTGCTCGCGTCTGCAAAGTTGTGGATGCGCTTCCTGATACACGTGTCGGCCGGCATGTCGCGGGACAACTGGTGCGAAGTGGCACGTCGGCCCCACCAAACTACGACGAAGGTTGCGCCGGGGAAAGCCGCGCTGACTTCATCCACAAGCTGAACATCGCGCTTAAGGAATTGCGCGAGAGCAGAGGATGGCTGCGCTTCATTATCAAGGCGACTCTGCTCAAGCCTTCGCGCGTTACCGCGCTGATCGACGAATGTGAGCAACTCTGCAAGATTGTGGCGCGTTCAATTATCACGGCGAAAGCAAACGGCCGGGGGTCAACTCGGTCTGGATGGGCGTCGCAGCCGCGCACTGGTTAGTCGCCGGGTGGTCATTTTGCACTTTGCATTTGAAACTTTGCATTTTGCATTGGCCCTTACCACCCGCGCAGTTTGACGACCTTCGTCTCCGGCACTTTGCTGTGCACGAGGTATCGTAGCGCATCGGCGGTGTCGTCGCCGCCGTTGCCCTCTTCGTCCACGTCGACTTTCAGCACGTCCTCCGGGTGCGCAGGATCGTGTTGCAGGCTGGGAATCGTCTCGATGAGCCGGGTGCAACGGTTGTGTATAAAGAGCGTTGGCTTTATGCCCGCGTCGGGATCGCCGAAGCGGCGCAGCAGTTCTGCCCAGCCGTTCACGCGGTCCGTGTTCGCCCTGCGCAGTGGAAATCCGAGCGCCTCGTAATGCTTTGCAATGGTTGTGCCGTGGGGCGTGGTGCTGAACACGTCCGCGCCCGCGACGAACCGTGACAAGTCATCGTCGCGGCGGCCATTGCGACGCAACATCGCGCGAACGGCTTCGACGTGCCGTTCCGGCAGCCATTGTCGCGCGACATGTTCGTCGATCACGTAGATATTCCCATCTCCGTCACGGCATCCGAGCAGCACCGCGGTATAGTGGGTGAACCCGTAGTCGAGCGCGG
>Ga0137340_1000066_pt1 | contig 24313 bp, 20 predicted proteins | sample EasRivERMLT400_2_FD_102295 | JGI IMG/M metagenome (GOLD analysis project Ga0137340, IMG submission 102295) | Soil microbial communities from meander-bound floodplain in the East River, Colorado, USA - East River MetaG ERMLT400_2 | ecosystem: Environmental > Terrestrial > Soil > Floodplain ...
CCGTGACGACGGTATCGTCGTTCACATCAATGGCCACGAGGTCTTCCGCATGAACCTGCCTTCCGGCGAAATCAACCATTTCACTTACGCGTCGGCGCAAGTCACAGGGACCAACGAAAACTTCTATTTTCCCACGAACTTCAGTTCTTCCGTGCTCGTAAGTGGTGAGAACACAATCGCAGTTGAACTCCACCAAACGGAAAATCCAACCGATGCCAGTTTCGACATGTCACTGTCTGCGGTTGGCCCGCCGCGAATCGAGGAACCACCACCCAGCCTCAGCGCCGAACGCTCAGCCGGTGCTGTGACCTTGCGGTGGCAGGGGACCGACGCCGTTCTTGAGCAACTGCGACTGCCTGCCGGCTCATGGGAGCCTTTGACCAATGCCGTCAGCCCGCACGAACTGCCTGCGTCCACCAACTCCAGGCTCTTCCGCCTCCGCCGCAAATAGCCGCCACTTCCTGGAGGGGCGAGCTCCGCGAGCCCTAACTTTACATCCAGCACGGCACCATTCAGCCCAAAGGGCTGCACCAGCCTGGTCAGAGGGCAACGCCCTCGGACCGACAATTGCCCAGCAACCTTCCGCCCTGAAAAAAGGGCAAACCAGTTCCCGCGACCAACCCTCAACACTTTGTAGCAGCCGACGTCAGTCGACTCTAAATTGGCCTTTCGCCTTCATTCCCGTCTTTCCGAAAGATTTACGTCAAAATACACGTTTTTCCTGTTGCGTTCTGTCCCCGAAGCATTAGTGTATGCGGCTCGAATCGAATCGTGAACTTAAGAGGGATGAATAGTGAACTCTGCAGGAAGGCGCTGGCGAAAGTCGGCAACCCAAACGTGCTCGTCAATTTGGTGTCGCGTCGCGTGCGCCAACTAAACTCCGGCGGCGGCGCCATAAGCCGCCCCCTGGTCAGCGAAACCGTCGGCATGGGTGTGGCCGACATTGCCTTGACGGAAATCCTCGAAGACAAGATCGCCGCCGATCTCCCCGAGGAATTGCAACTCGTCGAGGCCCCCAAAAAGCGCAAACGCCGCTAACCTTTCGAAAACAAGCTCGGATTTTTCAGCCAGAAGGCTTACCTTCTGGCTGAATTCGTTTATGGCCGACTCCGAAATTCTCTCCAACTCAAAAGCTCGGCGTGACTACCACATCATCGAGACCTACGAGGCGGGAATCGTCCTCAAAGGCACCGAGGTCAAGGCCCTCCGCGCCGGCAAGGGCCAGATCAGCGATGCCTTCGCTCGCGTCGATAATGACCAGGTCTTCCTTTACAACGCGCACATCGACGAATACAGCCACGGCAACCTGCTGAATCACGATCCAAAATCGACGCGCAAACTTCTCCTTCACAAATCCGAAATTCGCAAACTCTTCGGCCATGCCTCCGTGAAAGGCAACGCTCTCTTTCCCCTCTCCTTCTATTGGAAAAACGGAAAAGTGAAAGTCGCCCTCGCGGTCGGCAAAGGCAAAGTCCAGTTCGACAAGCGCGAAGACATTAAAAAGCGCGACTCCGACCGCGAACTCAAGCGCGCCACCATGCACCGCCTGAAAGGCAAGTGAGCCGTATAGCGTGCCGGCTCAGTCTCGCCGCCGACGCTTCACCGCCCACACAATAAACGCTCCGAGTCCGCAAAGGCCGATCACGGTCGGCTCCGGAATTATTGAGAATCCCTGAAAGTTGTTAATGTCAATAAACTGACCTCCAGGCGCCGGCACAAGGTAAGTGAAGAGCGCCGATGACCCAAGAATTCCACCGCCAGCCGCTGCTGCGGCGTAATCTGGAAATTGCTGGATATCGAAAACATCGACCCGCATCGTCACTTGTGTGCCGGGAATCTCTATACCGGTTAACGTGCGGTCGCCTCCTTGCCACGTTCCGGGCAATGCAGTCGTCGGCACGCGAAACCGCGCCGGAGGGAGAGCAGCAATCAGGCTGGACTCGCTCGTGCCGTAGAGCAAAACCGCCATAAAATTGGTTCCCACGACCGGCGCCCCCCCCGTGAAGCGAACCAAACGATCGGGGGGCGGGTTCAAAACCACGTTATTGAAATTCACCATTGTCTGTGCCACCGCGGCGTTGACCCCGATGGCAAACAGAAGAGCTGCCAACCGTGGAGTCATACAGATATATCACTTCCATGCGAGCGCGATGACAATGCTAAAGGTTCACCGGAAACTCAGGCATGCTCCAGTTCGAAAACGGGAAGACATCAAAAAGCGCGACTCCGACCGCGAACTCAAGCGCGCCACCATGCACCGCCTGAAAGGCAAGTGAGCAGGGCGCCGGCTCAGCCCCGTCGCCGACGCTTCACCATCCACAGGGCTAGTCCTCCCACGGCGGCAAGCGAAATCACCGACGGCTCTGGGATGAAGACCCAGAACCCTCGAAAGTTCTGAAGGTCTGTCGCACCCGGAGCCAATGGCGGAGCTGGGATCGTATAAGTGAACTGGGCTGACGAACCAAAAATGCCACCACCCGCCACAGCCGCGGCGTAATTCGCGAACCGGTTGATATCGAATATATCGACTCGCATCGTTATCACCGTTCCCGGCGTGTTGCCGATGCCAGTCAACGTGCGATCACCACCCTGCCACGTTCCCGCCGCCGCGCTGGTCGAAACACGGAATCGCGCCGGAAGCGTGTGCGCAGTAAGACTGCTGGGGTTTGTGCCATAGAGCAGAACCGCCTGAAAATTTGTGCCGGTCAGTCCGAAAGACCCATTCGGCGTCACCGCAATAACAAAATGATTGGGATCGGTGACCACGTTGTTATTGAAATTCACCACCCAATCCTGCGCATGGCTGACATGGATGCCAACAGCCAGCACTAGAAGTGCAATCCTTGAAATCATGCCGACATATCACCTTTCCTTGCCGGCGTTTGCAACAGCGAAGTACGCCATTTGTTGAAAACAAACAGGGGATTCACACCACATTAGCATTCACCGTAATAGGGTCGACCCTGACGCTCACCTTGGAATTCTTTGCGCGGTTCGCTTTGACACCGTAGCAAGTGAGGGCCTTCGATGACGACGCATAGACACTGTTGGCGCGTGCGGGGGCAATGAGCTTGCACTGTTCAAGCACCAATCCAGGGCTGCTGATTTCAACTGGCCTATTAGCGGCATTGTTCGTTGGCGACGTGTCTATCAGCAGGCCGGTGAAGCGGCTTATGCCGCCCGAGTGGAGAATGCCCTTCCCGTTGTAAACCGGTGTCATCATTTGGCCGCGCACATGAAGCATTCCACCCGCCGTCGCAAATGCAGGTGCGGCCTGGTTGCCCACGCGCTCGAAATGCGGACAATCCAGGAACAGTTTACCTCCGGTTATGGTCACAAACATGGCCCACGGAGTGGAATCGATAGTTACGGAGCTGCCATTGGTTGTTAAGTCAATCGGACTGCCGACAAAAGTAGCTGCCACCTGAAAATCATTAATTGTTGGATTTACGACCCAGTACCAGTTGCCCGCAACAACTCCTCCCGGCACATTGGTGCCTCGAAAGCGGACCTGATCTCCAACTGTGAGCCCGTGGTTGTTCAGTGTCACCCGATCTGTGGCTGAACTCGCCGTCACTGCCTGCGCCGTGTGGCGCGTGAGCATATCAGCATTGAGTAGCGTGTTAATTTTTTGAGCGCGTACCCAGGCCTCCCCGCCAGTAATATAGACTGCAGGACTTTCCTGGACATACGCTCCGGGTCGGCCCAACGATGTATTCTCGATCTTCTCGGTTTCCAGGTAGAGCTTACCCCCGCTTTGCTGGATTGCACCTATCGATGCGCCCCCGGACCGGCCGCGTATCTCCTTTGCTCTTACCCAAAGCTTGTACTGTGAGTTGGGAACTTCGCTCTCCAACCGTACGGCTGAATAGCCCGGATTCTCTATAAGGTCAGCCTCAATGTAACCATTCTTGTTCGATCCCGTCGGCGGCTCCTTCGCCCAGACTGAATATGAGGAACTAAACGCCCGAATGATTTTTGCATACAGATTGAAATTGCCGTCAAACCACGTGAGCGGCCCTCCTGGGTCAGCCCCATTCTCGATGATTTCAAAGCTGCCAAAGAACTGCGCGCAATTTTCGATAAATAGTGTATGCGTGTCCTGCCCGATGTTAGCGTGAGACCCGATAGTCGCCCGGTATGCGCGAAGCGAAACGTTCGATCCTGCGTTTTGCAACCAAAGCACCCCGCCTGATACACCACCCGTTGTCACAACATTGACGTTATCACCCTCCCAAATGAATTCCCCATAGCCGTCTATGCGGCACGTAACAGGTCCGGCTTCATCGTCAAAAATCGCCCGGTCCAACCCGCTGCCGCCCCTGTCCTTAAAATGTATCCTGGTTCCCACCATGAAATGCCAGTGAACGCCGTCCTTTAAGAGATCGCGCTCACTAAAGATTCCATCGACCACAACGATCGTATCGCCAGCGATTGCTGCCGCTTTCGCGGCCGTCAGCGTTTTGTACGGCGACCCGAATCGAGATGCAGTCGCGTCGTTTCCAGTCTGTTGAGAAACTGCCAATGGAGCGATCAGGTTCATAGGATCATCGTCAATCAATTACCAACTTGTTTGCCCAACCCAAAACCCTAAAACGATCGGGCGTTCGCACGGTTGATCAGGTGGGGAAATCAACTCTAAGCCGAGTCCGAAGACAAATGGCGCGGCGGTACGCGTCATTTGCGAAATTCGGTCTTGATTCGTCGTTGTTGGCGCTCCGCCATCCACAGGGCGAGCGCTCCCACGGCAGCAAGCGAAACCGTTGCCGGTTCTGGGATTGGGTCGACGTCGAATCCTCGAAAGTTCTGAAGGTCTGTGGCACCCGGAGCCAATGGCGGCGCCGGGATTGTATAAGTGAAGAAGGACGACACGCCGAAAATGCCACCACCCGCCACAGCCGCAGCGTAATTGGCGAAGTGGTTAATATCGAACAGATCAACCCGCATCGTTATCACCGTTCCCGGCGTGTTGCCCATGCCAGTCAACGTGCGATCGCCACCCTGCCAGGTTCCCGGCGACGCAGTGCCCGGGGCACGGAATGGAGCTGGAAAGGGGTTTGCAGTAAGACTGCTGGCGTTTGCGCCATAGAGTAGAACTGCCATGAAATTTGTGCCGGTGAGCCGGGTAGCTGTGCCAAATACAGTGACATAACGATTGGGGTCGGTGACCACGTTGTTATTGAAGTTCACCACCCAGTCCTGCGCGTGCGTGATATGGACGCCGAAAGTCAGCACCAGAAGTGCGATCCTTGGAATCATGCCCACATATCACCTCCACTCACGGGAGTTTTCAATAGTGAAGTTCACCAGCAGGACACGAGCGGGTGAGAACTGTTTGATTACCTGCGACGACGCAGCATGAAAAGAGCTACGGCACCGACAAGCCCCAAACCGATCACAGAGGGTTCGGGGACAAAGAAGACGTAGAACCCTCGGAAGTTATGGAAGTCTGTCTCACCCGGAGCCAATGGCGGCGCCGGGATTGTATAAGTGAAGAGCGCCGACGAACCCACAATGCCACGACCGGCCACAGCCGCGGCGTAGTTGGCAAACTGGTTGATATCGAACACAGCGACTTGCATCGTTATCACCGTTCCCGGCGTGTTGCCCATGCCCGTCAATGTGCGATCGCCACCCTGCCAGGTTCCCGGCGACGCAGTGGTAGAAACACGGAATCGTGCTGGGAGGGTATGGGCCGTAAGACTGCTGGCGTTCGCGCCGTAGAGCAGAACTGCCTGAAAATTTGTACCGGTGAGCCGGGTCTCCGTGCGCCCATCAATAACATAATGATTGGGATCGGTGACCACGTTGTTATTGAAGTTCACCACCCAATCCTGCGCGCGGCTGGCATTGATGCCAACAGCCAGCACTAGAAGTGCGATCCTTGGAATCATGCCCAAATATCACTGCCACTTGCGGGCGTCCGCAACAGTGAAGTTCACCATTTCGGGTGCCTGCAGCCGGCTAACGCTCGACTGCTGCCTGGCTTTTGTACAACGCAGCTCGCGCGGCGTAACTTTCACCAGCAGCACGGTCTCCAAGATTCTTCGCCAACATCTCGGCTTCCCGGGCAAGTTGAACCGCCTTCTCGTAGTCGCCAACTCCGGCGTGAGCGGCGGCCAGCGTCGCGATGAAATTGGGCCGGGGACTGCCCGCGAGCTCACAGGCTCGTCGCGCAAGCTTCAGCGCTTCAGGACCATTTCGCACCGTTGGGTCGGAATGCATCGCCAGCAGTTCCGCCAACTCGCGATACGGTTCTGGATCATCCGGCTTCAGTCGAATGGCTTCGCGATAGTGCGTGATCGCCTCATGAGATTTCTCCAGTTTCGCCAACGCCCTCGCGATTTGGTGGTGAGCCGACGCGTGCGCGGGACTCCCTGCGAGAACTTGACGCAGATGCTCAACGGCATTCGTGGCGTTGCCAAGATTCAGCTCAGCAACGCCAAAATTAAACCGCGCATTTACATTCTGCGGGTTTGCTCGCAATGCCTGCGCGTAATGATTGGTTGCCGCGCTCCACCTCCCATGCAGTGCGTGTGTCAAACCCAGATTGTTGTGCGCCCCTTCATGGTCCGGCCTCAGTTGCAGCGCGGCGTTGTAGTGCTGGATAGCTTCTTCGATGCGGCCTGCGACCGACAGGCTCTGCGCCAGATTATAATGCGCCAAATAATTTGCTTCAGTCACGGCCAACGCATGTCGAAACAGCGTTTCACTATTGCGCCAGTGACGGACCTGGGCGTAAGTGATCGCGGCACAAATGAGAATGCCTCCCACGCCGGCCGCGCGCGTTACGATTTTCGGCCATCGAAACCGTTGGCTCACTTCGCCAATTCCCCAAACGATCGCTACGAACACCCCTATAAGTGGAATATACGTGTAACGGTCCGCGTAAGCTTGTTCCCCCACCTGCACCAAACCAATCACGGGCACGAGTGTTCCGATAAACCACAGCCAACCGACGACCAAATACGGCGCGCGACGGGCGAGCACGAGTGCAAACGTGCTTAGCATTCCAAGAAGAAGAGCCGCGCCTCCCACGTGCCACAACGGCCATTCCCGTGGGTGCGCGTAGAAAACTGCCAGATTCTCCGGCAGCACCGTTTTGCCGACGTATGCAAGATAAGCGACCAGACCAGTGCCGATTCGCGTGGCCAGGGAAAACTTCTCCATTGAGCCCACGGCACCGCCCTGTTTCTGGACCGCAAACGTAATGACACACGAAACGATTGTGAGGACAAACAAAGGCGCCTTTTCGAGAAGCACCTCTCGCCATTCCATGCGCGTACGCGCTCGCTGCAACGGCCAGTAATCCAACAGCAGTAAAACGAACGGGAGAGTCACCAGCATTGGCTTGCTCATCAACCCAAGTGCGAAACACAGCACCATCGCCAGATATCTCCAAAGGGAACGGCGCTCCACATATCGCAAATACGCCCACATCGTCAGCAGCCAAAACAAGCCGCTCAGCACATCTTTCCGTTCGGAGATCCACGCGACGGACTCGACATGGAGTGGGTGCAACGCGAAAAGCCCGGCGACCAGGGCGCTGCGCCCCGACGCGCCGGTGTAACGGAACAGCACCCAAAACAGCAGGACGGCATTGAGACAGTGAAACCCAACACTCACAACGTGGTGAGCCCCCGGATTCACCCCGAATACTTCGCAGTCAAGCATGTGTGACATCCAGGTAACCGGATGCCAGTTCCCCATGAACCCCGTCGTGAATGCCCACTTCAAGCCCTCCACCGTAAGCCCCCGCTGCACCATGTCATTCTGCGCGACATAATCAGGGTCATCGAAGTTCGTGAACTCGAACGTTCTAATTTCCCAATACGCAGCAACGATGAGAGCGACGAGACCTGCGCTTGTCAGGACGGCGCGAAGCCAGTGAGAAGGCGTTGTCGGTGGTGTCATCGTCCGTGGAGTCATCGCGTGAGTTGTACACGAAAAAGGCCGTCCTTTCGGACGGCCTTGATGAGAACACACTAACTTTGATTACTTACGACGACGCAGCATGAAAAGAGCTGCCGCACCGACAAGCCCCAAACCGATCACAGAGGGTTCAGGCACAATCTCGAAACCTCTGAAGTTCTGAAGGTCTGTCGCACCAGGCGCGAGCGGCGGGGTCGGGATCACATAGCTGAAAACCTGCGACGAACCCAGAATGCCACCACCCGCCACAGCCGCAGCGTAATTAGCAAACCGGTTGATATCGAACACATCAACCCGCAGTTGTATCACCGTTCCCGGCGTGCTGCCCATGCCAGTCAAAGTGCGATCACCACCCTGCCAGGTTCCCGCCGACGCGCTGGTCGAAACACGGAATCGTGCCGGAACGGTGTTCGCAGTAAGGCTGCTGGCGTTTGCGCCGTATAGGAGAACGGCCTGCAGGTTTGTGCCGGTAACCCGCGTGGTCGTGCCCTGAATCGTCACAAAATGATTGGGATCGTTCACCACGTTGTTGTTGAAGTTCACCACCCAATCCTGCGCATGGCTGGCCATGGCCCCAACCAGGACCAACAATGGAATCAGTTTCTTCATATCGTTTGTTTAGGTTTTTCTAATTTCTTTCTGAATTTGAATTCTGAATCTAAAAACTATGGTCCAACGCTGAAGGTACGCGTCCAGGGTTTGGCGGTACCTGCGTTAAACACGTAGAACGATTCGCCAATTCCGGGAACTGGAGGCGTGCCGTCGTCCCATGCGCCGTCGACGAACTGATTGAAGATAAACCCACCAGTCGCCGGGTTGAACTGATAGACGCGGTCACCTTCTGCGATCGGGAAACCAAGGCCGGCAGGAGGAGCGCCGTCGAGCGCCAGGCTCTGCGGAAGCGCCGAGCTGACCATCGAGAATCCAGCAGGCAAATTGACCGTCGAGCTGAGGGCAACCTCACCGACGAACGTATGAGTGAACGCAGCCGGGGCGAAAATATACGTACCTTCGCCAGGGCCCAACGTCAGCGTCAGGTCACTGCCTTCCCATGCACCATCAACAACCTGCATGAAGCTAAACCCGCCAGTGGCTGGATTAAACTTGTAAATGCGCGTTCCTTCCGCCGGGGTTGGGAACAGCGTCGTGATCCGGTTGTCCGGGGAGTTATTCAGATGATTCGCGATCATCGAAAACCCAGCCGGGATCGATTGATTAATGTACCCAACCATGTTGACCGAGTACACCTGCGCCATCGAGGTGGCAGCGCCTGCCGCACAAAGTGCAGCCGTAAGCAGTAGTGTTTTTGTTCTCATGTGGCTTAGTTTATTTCTGTGTGTGAACGCAATATGACAAAACGTCTGTCGAGTGTCAACGGGTTTTTGTTCTTTTTTTGAACACTTTTTCAGCGCTCGTTGCACAGGGATTACGCTGCTATCAAAACAGCTCTCCCCACGCATGGCAAGCACTTTCTTCGCGCTCATTTCTACCTAGTTAGCAACCTATACGCCAAGTCGCCTATCAGTTCTACTTCGTCAAAATACCCCGAAACCTAAGGCCTCCCAGACCCCCGTTTCAGGCACAATATCGGGGTTTGCGGCAACCTGGTGAAGCAGGTGAACTGCTACCTTATCGCCCTACCGGAACCCCGGGAAGCCCTGGATTCCCGCCATCCCCCTGCAAATGGGGGGTTAGATCCGTTGGCGGGAGCGGGGGCGCCCCCGGGGGGTTGTTCATCCGATTGGCCTCGATCAAAACCGCCTGGGTCGCCTGGTCAATCGGCGGCACATTGGCGTTCGCCGTTGTCGTTGCCCGGAGGGGCCGGGAAGGAATCCCGGCGTTGGCCGCCATCATCGGCCCTCCTCCATAGTTGGGTGTCCCCCCATAGCTCGAAATCCCGCCCATTCTCCCCGCGTTCGCGGTGCTGGCTGGCGTGGCCGCTGCCCCATAACTGGACACACCACCCGTGTTCCCGGCAAATCCGCCCCCACCGCCCAACATCGTCACCCCGCCCCTTGGTTGAGCCGACGACACAATCGTGGGTTGGCCCATCCCTGGCGTCGCTGGTGCGACACTTGCCGTACGTCCGACCGGTGCAGGCGCTGCCGCGGGTCCGCCACCGGACGGCTTTGGCACTTCAAACGTCAGGTCCGACTCCATGCCGCCATTGCGGATCCGGACTATGCTCTTCTCCAAATCTATGGTCACCACCTCCACCCCAAACATCGCTTCTCCTTCGGCAAGAATCGGTCGGTTCACTGTCCCGCCGGGAGGAGGCGCCTGGCCCGGTCGTCCGGGCGCTTGTTGCTCGGTAATTTCGAGCAGTGCGCGCTTCGAAAAGAGATTCGAAATACCTGTGAGTTTCACATTAGGCGGAGGAATCGCCGGCTCCTGGTTTGTCTCGACCACCGGCGGTGGGGGCGGCTTCAACCCGAACGGATTCCGGTCCACAATGCCAGTGTAGGGATTGGCTCGCACTTCAGCAAAGCACGTGATCGCGCCTGGGCAAAGCATCACCGCAGCGATGAACGTTAAAAAACGGGTGCTGATCATCGATCGTAACATACTTGATATTCCTCCTAACACCACATCAAATTGCCAGTTTCGGGTGACACGCTCGTCTCGACTCAACTTCCCTGCTGGATTATTCTGCCTGCACCTGTCGTGAAATTCGAACGTCGCCACCTTGCAGCTGTTTTGCTGCTGCTCACTCTCGCCGCCTGTACCGTGTACTCCGGTGTCATTCACTTTGAGTTCAACAGCTACGATGATCGTCTCTATGTTACCGAAAATCCTTTGGTGAGGCAGGGTCTCACCTGGTCGGGGATTATAACTGCTTTTACTCAACCAATCGCAGCCAACTGGCATCCCCTCACCATCATTTCTCACATGCTCGACGTCGAATTCTACGGTCTCGACAGCGGCGCTCATCACCTCGTCAACGCGCTGCTCCATCTTCTCGCGACTTTTCTGATGTTTAGTGTCTTGCGACAGATGACCGGAGACTTATGGCTGAGCGCGGGGATTACACTTCTCTTCGCCGTGCATCCTCTGCATGTCGAATCGGTGGCGTGGGTCGCGCAGCGTAAAGACGTGCTTAGCGGCCTTTTCGCAATGCTAACGCTGTGGGCTTATGCCCGTTACGCAGCACGTTCGCGCATTTTCGATTATCTCCTCCTTCTATTCTTCTTCGCCGCCGGCCTGCTTAGCAAGCCGACGCTCGTTACGTTGCCTGTGCTGTTTCTGCTGCTCGATTTTTGGCCCCTTGGCCGGGTTCCGTTCTCTCCAGAAGCCAACGCTGCCTTTCCAAGGCAACCACTACGACGCCTTTTGCTGGAAAAAGTGCCGGTGATGCTTCTCGCGATCGTTTGCGGCCTCGCGACGTTCGTCGCGCAAAGCTCCTTCCACGCCGTTGGGTCACTTGATCGCTTTCCACTTTCTGCCCGTCTGGCAAATGCCCTCGTCTCGTACACTCGCTATCTCGGCAAAACCATTTGGCCTTTCGATCTCTCATTCCTCTATCCACATCCAGGGATATGGCCATGGCCAATCGTTGGGGCAGCGACTCTTTTCCTCCTCATCCTGACTCTCGCCGCATTCCTGCACGCCCGGTCGCGGCCGTGGTTGCTCGTTGGCTGGCTATGGTTCGTGATCAGTCTGCTTCCGGTCATCGGCCTTGTTCAGGCTGGAGAACAGGCAATGGCTGATCGATATATGTATCTACCGCTCATTGGGCTCGCGATCATCGCCGCCTGCTTTGTGCGGGAATTCAATCTGCAACACCCTCGCCTGCGTCTGATCGCCCTCACATTTACCGCCGCCGCAATCACAGCGCTGACAATCCAGGCCCGGGTGCAGGCCGGACATTGGCGCACCAGCGAAACCTTGTATGCGCACGCTCTGCGTCTTGACCCAAACAATGCGACTGCCCACCACCTCATGGCCGATATGCTGGCCAATTCGGGACACCATGAACGCGCCATCAAACACTATCGCGAAGCCCTGCGGGTTCGCCCGGGTTTCGATGCCACTCACCACAACCTGGGTCGTATGTTCCTGATTGCCGGCGCGTTGCGGGATGCCACGAACCATCTGGCTGAAGCTGTCCGTCTCAACCCGTTGAACGCTCCCGCTCGTTTTCAACTCGCTATCGCCCTCGTCGACCTCGGCGATGCCCGCAGTGCCCTTCCCCATTACCAACAAGTCCTCCGCGTGTTCCCCAATGACCCCACCGTCGCAAATGAACTCGCATGGCTCCTGGCCACACACCCCGAGGACCATCTGCGCAATGCCGGTGAAGCTCTGCAACTTGCGATGCGCGCCTGCGAACTGACCTCATTCCAACAACCGTCGACCCTGACTACGTTGGCAGCAGCGTACGCCAATGCCAGTCGCTTTGATGAGGCTGTCGGAATGGCCGAACGAGCCGCCGCTCAGGCCAAAGCTTCAGGAAACGTGGAGATCCAAAAGCGAGCCGAGGCTGTGCTTTCCTCCGCCCGCAGCGGCAAGACCTACCGATCCGACCGCGCACACTCGATCACGGCCCAACACTGATGTTTCGATTCCACGCAAAGAGAGTCACGCAAGGGTTGTTAAAGAAGAACGCTTCACCAATCGCAACCATCGGGGTTTTTTGTTTTGCAAGTACCACTCGCGATAAAGTCCTCCTTGTCGCGACTTAAGGCCCTCTGGCAGACTGCTGGTCGTGACTGCCTGCTTTCAGTAATTACCCGCCTTTCACTTGTTTGAAAAACAACAGGAATATTCAGTTACTTGTCTGTGCGACGCTCGCCGTCATTACGGTTTGGGCCTTTGGGAACGTTCGCACGGCTGACTTCGTGACCATAGACGACCCGACCTACGTGTCGGAAAACCTCATCGTGCAGCAGGGGTTGACCGGGGAGAATCTGAAGTGGGCCTTTAGCACGTTCTATTTCAATAACTACCATCCGCTGGTCTGGCTGTCCTACATGACAGAGTGCCAGTTTTTTGGGCCGCATCCCGCTGTGTTTCACCTCCTCAACCTGGCGCTTCACGTTGCGAACACACTCCTGCTCTGCGTGCTTTTGCTGCGCATCACATCCGCCTTTTGGGCCAGCGCCATCGTTGCCGCGCTTTTTGGGCTCCATCCACTGCATGTCGAATCGGTCGCCTGGATTTCTGAGCGCAAGGATGTCCTCAGCACTTTGTTTGGCCTGCTCACGCTTTGGGTCTATTACGAGTATACGGTAGCAAAACGGCTCCGATGGTACGTCGGAGCGATCACGCTTTTCACGCTCGGACTTCTATCAAAGGCAATGCTTGTCACGCTTCCATTTGCGCTCCTGCTCGTGGATCTTTGGCCTCTGCAGCGCCTCCATCTCAATTCAGCGCGATGGATGAGTGATCTGAGGCGCCTGATCATTGAAAAGACGCCGTTCTTTGTCCTGTCGGCTGTCGCCAGCTACATTGCTTACGTCGCGCAAAGCGACAGTGTGGCCGATATTCAGGGCCTGCCACTTTCAAATCGCATCGAAAATGCAGTTGTTTCGTACGCTCGGTACCTGCAAAAAACCTTCTGGCCCGCCGATCTGGCGGTTTTTTATCCGCATCCAGGCGAATGGCCGGTTGCCTGGGCGGTTGGCGCGGGCATTTTTGTTTTGGGAGTCAGCGTCGCTGCCGTCGCGGCGATTCGGAAACGGCCGTATCTTTTTGTCGGCTGGTTCTGGTTTGTTGGCACCCTCGTGCCGGTTATTGGGCTGGTCCAAATTGGAAGCCAGTCAATCGCCGACCGCTACTTTTACTTGCCTTCGATCGGCCTGTTTGTGGCGATCGTGTGGAGTGCGCGCGAATTCATTCAACTCCGCCGCATCCCGGCACCCGTGGTCGCCGTCGCAGTGATCATAACCGTGGCGTCGTGCACGGTCATCACGCGTCGACAAGTGAATTACTGGCAAAACTCGTATGCGCTTTTTACTCATGCCGAAAAAGTGAGCCCACCGAACACTGTCGTTCTCAATAACCTGGCCGATCTGCTCATTCTTGACGGCAGGCTCGACGAAGCTCAAAAGAAACTTACGGCTGCGCTCAAACTGGATCCGGAGAATCAGTTCAGTTGGGGCAACCTTGGCACCATCTCTCTTAAGCAAGGCCATTTCGACCAGGCAATGGAGGCCTTCCAAAAAGGTCTGCGGATAAACCCGAACAGCCCTGAGTTGAACTTTAACATGGGCTTGACCCTGACCTTTAAGCGTCACCTCTCTGACTCGATTCCCTACTACCAGCGCGCCATCGCCGCGCAACCCACATATCTCGACGCGTATATGCAGCTTGGCAACGTCCTGGTCTCGCTCAGCGCTCCTGCTTCGGCTGTGACCAATTATGTGGCGGCCATTCGCATCAAGCCTGACTTCGCGCCGGCGCACTACAACCTCGGCACCATCTATACCGAAGCCGGCCGACCCGAGGACGGAGTCAACCACTTGCAGCAAGCCGTGCGGTTGAACCCTGATTATTCAGATGCCCATCGGCAATTAGGAGTCGCCTTGCTGCGCATGGGGAATCCTGCTCAAGCGCGACAGCATTTGGAGCAAGCTCTGACGCTCAATCCCGCCGACGCCCTGGCCCATTCCCACCTCGCACATGTCTTCGCGCAAAATAAGAATGCACAAAGCGCTATCGCCCACTATCGCGAAGCCCTGCGGATTGATCCGACCATCGTTGGAGCGCTGAACAATTTAGCCTGGATCATGGCGACTCATGATGATGCCACTTGGCGCGACGGGGCGGAAGCCGTGCGGCTTGCTGAAAAGGCCTGTGAGCTCACTCAACGCAAGCAAGCCGTTGCTTTGGGGACGCTCGCTGCCGCTTATGCCGAGGCGGGTCGTTTCACAGAGGCAATCAGCACCGCCGAAAAGGCCATCGAGCTTGCAAACTCAAACCACCAGAACACGATCGTTGAGAAAAACCGCCAATTGCTCGAGTTCTATCGTGCCGGTCAACCGTGGCGTGAGCCGAAGACGGCGCACTGAATTGATCACGGCGCAACACTGAAACTTCGGTTCCACATGAGAGCAGGACCCGGGTTGTAAAAATAAAACGCTTCGCCAATCGCCACCGTTGGAGCCCCCAGGCTTCCATCGCGTTCCCACATCCCATCTACATACTGGCTGAAGAGAAAACCTTGCGTAAGGCAATGCCATTGATAGATCCGAGTTCCATCTCTTACGGGCAACCCGATCCCATCCGGCGGCAGCAGGTTCACCGGCCCAGCCTCTGGCAAGTGGTTGCTGATCAAACTGAACCCTTGAGGTATTTGTACTCCGAGGTTCCCACTCGGCACATCGCCGAGAAACCGGTGTGAGGTCAGTGACGTCTGCATGAACGCCCCCTCACCCGGATTCAAGGTCATCTCCGCGTCGCTACCTTCCCACGCGCCATCGATAAACTGAGCGATCACGAACCCCCCGAGCGCGGGATTGAACTTGTAAACGCGCGTGCCCTCGGGCGGCGACTTGAACAGGTTGGAGATTCTGTTCCCGCCAACGGCATTAAGCTGGTTTGCAATCAACGAGAAACCATTGCAGAGCGATAATTGATAAAACCCAACGACGTTTTCCGAGTAGACGCCATTGTCGTTAATGCGGTAAAACCGCACCGCTTCCGACGCCGCGCCAGTGTCCGTCATGGGACCGCTCTGCGTGCCCAGCGTCAGCCACGGGCCCCGCAAGCTCGCTGCCCGCTCGATGGTGTGCGTTCCATCGTAGAGTATCTCCACGCCGCCATCAGGGAGTTCCCGAATGGCCAGCGCGTGCCCTGGCGTATCGGGCATGAGCGTGAAACCGCGAAAATTATGCATATCGAACGCCCCAGGGGCGTATGGCGGTATCGGAACATCGAAAACAAAGATTGCTGACCTGCCGTACTGCCCGCTCGAGTTCTGACTTGCGATTTCATAAGTGGGACCCGCCCGCACGTCCCACACTCGCACCTGCAGGTAAACAGGCCCGGGCTGCGGTAACACGAGCTGCCGGTCTCCACCCGTCCAGGTTCCTGGCAATGTCGTGGTTGGCACACGAAACCGCGCCGGAGGGGCAGTGTTTGCGACCAAAGTGTCTGGTGAATTGCCCGCATAAAGTTGGGCCAGGTAGTTTGTGCCCACCAGCGGATTGCCCTGCGCGTCCCGCACCAACCGGTCCGGAGGACTGGGCAAGCCCGCGTTTCGAAATGAAACCGTCACCGACTGCCCCCGCGCCCCCAGCGCAATCAATGTCCAGAGAAGAATTGTGAGTCGAAGAAAAGCAAACGCCCCAGCTTTCATAAATGCCCCTGCTATTCCCTATTAACGTGTCATTCGTACGGTCTTTTTCAATCTCCAAGCTTCCGCGATCAGGAACATCTATAGGGCTACTGCCCAACACTGAAACTTCGGTTCCACGTGAGAGCAGGACCCGGGTTGTAAAAATAAAACGCTTCGCCAATGGCCACGGTTGGAGCACCCCCGCCTCCATCGCGCTCCCACATCCCATCTATATACTGGCTGAAGAGAAAATTCTGAGTAGGGCAATTCCATTGATAGATCCGAGTTCCATCTCTTACGGGCAGCCCGATCCCATCCGGCGGCAGCAGGTTCACCGGCCCAGCCTCTGGCAACGGGTTGCTGATCAAGCTGAACCCTAAGGGTATTTGTATGCGGAGGTTCCCCATCGGCACCTCGCCCAAAAACCGGTGCGACGTCAGTGTTGACCAGAAGAACGCCCCCTCACCCGGATTCAATGTCATCTCCGTGTCGCTGCCTTCCCATTCGCCATCGACGAATTGCGCGAGCACAAACCCGCCCGTCATCGAGTTGAATTTGTAAATGCGCGTCCCCTCGGGAGGCGACTTGAACAGGTTGGAGATTCTGTTTCCGCCGGCGGCGTTAAGCTGGTTTGCAATCAACGAAAAACCATTGCAGAGCGACAAGCGATAATAGCCAACCGCGTTGACCGAATATATCGGTCCGGGCTCGTCCATTATCCGATAGAACCGCACGTTGTTCGTGGCCGAAGCCGGATCGGTAAACGGCCCTGTCGATGAATGGACTGTCGTCCACGGCCCCCTGATGCTCGGCGCGGCCTGGATCGTGTGCGTCCCCGTATAAAGCACATCAACCAGGTTTCCGTTTTCGCGTATGGCCAACGTTTGGTCCGCCGGCGTCGGTGCATTCGTTACCAGCGTGAACCCACGGAAATTCACCATTTTGTCGCAGTCCGGCGAGCGAGGCGGGCTGCCACAAGGTTCATAGATGAATGCTTCCGACTTCCCATACTGCAGGCCCGTCGTGTTCTGGCTTGCCTGCTCGTAGGTGGCGCCTGCGGCAATGTCCCAAACGCGAACTTGCAAAACGATCGCTCCGGGATTTGGCGAAACGACCGTGCGATTCCCGCCCGTCCATGTCCCGGGCAACGTCGTGGCCGCAATACGGAACCGCGCGGGCGCTCCGGTGTGGGCCACCAACGCGTCCGGCGTGCTGCCATAGTACAGTTGCGCCAAATAATTTGTGCCCACCAGCGGGTTGCCGTTGACGTCCCGCACCAACCGGTCCGGCGGGCTTGGCAGGCAGGAATTGCAAAATGATATGACCTCCCCCTGGCCGTGCGCCCGGACCGCGATCAACGTGCAGAGAAGGATTGTGAGTCGAAAAAAAGAAGACGCCCCAGCTTTCATAAATGCTCCTGCTATTCCCTATTAACGTGTCACTCGCACGGTTTTTTTCAACAAAAAAGGCGCCACCTCCACCGCGCCCTGATTGGTTCTCCTTGGCAACTGCAAAAGAACGACGATACTAACTGTGATTACCGATAGGGAGACTATGAAGTTGTTGTTTACTTCGTTCCTCGTGGCGCTGGCATTCGCCTCTCACGCGCAAACTCAGCAGTGGGGCGAGGTTATCTCGACAACAGCGTTTTCACACCCCCTCGTTTGGTTAGCGTCATAGATTCGGGCGCGCCGCTGGTCGGCACCAACTTTGTCGCGGAACTTTTCTACGGAACGAACATAGCCAACATGGTTCGCCTCTCGAACGCCCCTCCCGCGCGCTTCCGCCCGGAAGGCACGCCCTATCCGGGAACGTGGTCCGGTGGCTATCGCACGCTGGTTGGCGCGCCGCGGGGCACTTCGACCTTCATGCAGGTTGCGCTGTGGAATAACGATTACGCAGGAAGCTTCGAGGAAGCCCTCCAAAAGGGCACTAATTCTTCTTACCTTTTGGTCTCGAGCATCTTCACCTATGTGCCTCCACCGCTTAATGCGCCTGTCCCGGCGCATTACATGTCAAATTTTCCGGGCTTCCAGGGAGACTGCGGAATGGCGTTCTCGCTTCGACCATCAATTCTTGTTCACCCCAGCAACCAGACCGTCCAAGCCCATGATGACGTGGTGATGTCGGTTGTCACCAGCAACGCCGCCTGCTTTCACCAATGGCAGTTCAACGGCACCAATATCAACGTCCTTCCAGGTTCTCGTTTTCTGGTCTTAACCAATGTGCAGCCATGGCAAGCCGGTGACTACCGCGTGATCCTGAACGGAGCTTTCGGCAGGGGCCTCACCAGCGAGGTTGCGCGCCTCACCGTCGAACCGCCACCGCAATGGGGTGAAGTCAACTTCGCCAACGACATGTTCACGCCCCCTCGTCTGCCGTTTTTTCCCGATCTTTCTCCCATCGTGGGAACGAACTATGTTGCGCAACTATTCTATGGCACAAACGACTTCAACCTCATCGCTGTCACCAATCCACCCGCCCCGTTTCGGGAACCATCGACATCGTTGCCGGGCACATGGAGGGGCGGTATGCGAACACTCGTGGGCATCCCTCCAGGAACGCTAGTCCGGTTGCAAGTACGCATCTGGGACGGCCTCTGGGGCCAAACGTATGAGGAAGCAGCTTCGAATCAATTCGTGCTCAGCTTTTCTTCCGTATTCCACTACATGACACCGCCACCCGGTTCGGACCCTGAGGCCTATTTCATGGCCAATTTTCCAGGCAACTTTGGCCCTCTGGGCTGCGATGAGTTCGGAACCCGACCCTGGGGCATCCTGCAACAACCGACAAATCAGGTCGCCTCAGTTGGGCAGACGGTAATTATGTCAGTTGATTACGGCGGTTCCTGCAGGGTCCAGTGGCAATTCAACGGGACCGATTTACCTGGCCAGGTCTTCTTCAGGAAACTTCGAATCAACAACGTGCAACTTCACCACGAAGGCGATTATCGCTTTATCCTGCCAGCAGTCAGCGGCCACCCGGCCGTCACCAGCCAGGTCGCGCGACTCACCGTGCGTCCGCCGCCGCAATTCACTTCAGCGCGCTACGACAATGGCGCATTCGCTTTTCACGTTTCGGAAGACACGGGCCGCGCGGTCGTCATCGAAACTGCGCCCGATCTCGATCCGGGAACAACGTGGACGCCCGTGTTCACCAACACCGCCCCCTTCTCGTTCACCAACTCGACTCCCGCCGACCGCCAGCGCTTTTACCGTACAGTCCTCAGATAGCGCCGTCCGATTTCCACTTGGCAACACGCACTACGTGGTCGATAATATTTTCGATCACGAGGAGTTATGAGCGCGAAAGGTATTTTCTTTTGTGTAACTTTGGGCATCTCGATCCTTCTTCATCAGCCAACGCCATCACCCGCCCAGGATGCATTCGCTACTGTTGCGCAACCGCTACCCGCGCTGGTCGAATTCAACAACAATGTCGACTTCCGAACTCCCGGCGACCGGCTCGTCCGCTGGTATGATGGATCGCCTCTCACAGGGACGAACTATGCCGCGCAACTGTATTACGGATTTAACGTATCAAATCTGTTGCCGTTACCCGACCCCCCAGTGCGGTTCCGAATCCATACGACGACTGCGCCAGGCACATGGCTTGGCGCCATTCGCACGCTCCCCGGCGTTGTGCCCGGCACGCCAATTAAACTGCAAGTCAAGGTGTGGGATTTGCGGCACGGCGCGACGTTTGAAGAGGCGGCGAACCGCGGACTGTTCGCCTTCGCATCTCTTCCGTTCGACTATACCCCGCCCGTCAATGCACTAACGCCGGCCGAATTTTACATGGAAAACTTCCGCAGCAGCATGTGGCTAAGTTGCCCGATGTTCCCAACCCCAATCATTCACGTCCATCCCACCAGTCAAACCGTTCGTGCGGGAACCAACGTCACCCTGCGGGTCGTTGCTGAATACCCGTGCCACACCGACTGGTATTTCAACGGCGCGCTGCTCACTGGAACGTATCCGAATTCAACGCTCACCATCAGCAACGTCCAGCCCGCGAACGTTGGTGACTATTACGCACGTGTCATTAACTTCAACGGTTTTGCCTCTGCCACCAGCCAGGTCGCGCGCGTGACTCTCATTGGTCAGCCGCGGCTGAGTTCGATCACACACCTTGCTGGTGGGTTCAGTTTTGAAGTGCCGGCCAGCGCCGGCGAAACGTTCGTGATTGAAACCGCCACGAATCTCACGCCGCCGACCGTCTGGATACCCATCAGCACCAACACGGCGCCATTCTCATTTACCAACTCCACGGCCACCGACCACCAGCGCTTCTACCGCACTGTTTTCAGATGAGCCGAAGTGATTCGCCCCCCGATTGACACTTTCCTCCATTTCTGCCAAGCCTATCCCGCAGCCTAGTTCCGGGCCGAACAAAGTCCGGAAGCGGGGGAACCACGCCGGGCAGTCCGGCAACGGGGCGTGCGATGTCGCGTGCGGCATCGGGGTTACTTTCAAAACCCAGCCCGTCAGCTAACCTCGCCGGCGCGTGAAAGGGCAATCTTCGGGACCGCGACGTGGTCATGATTTCCCTGGTAGTGACCGAACTCGCTTCGAGGCGCAGAAACGCCAGGCGGGCAGACGGTTCTTTGTATCATGAATAAGTATCAGCTCGGGCTGTTGCTCGGGGCATTGGGCATTGTCTTCGGCGACATCGGCACCAGCCCGCTCTACGCATTGCGTGAATGCTTTCATGGAACGCACGGGATCCCGGTCTCGCGCGAGAACATCTTCGGCGTGCTGTCGCTCTTTGTTTGGTCCCTCGTGGTCATCGTTTCGGTGAAGTACCTCACCTTCGTGATGCGAGCCAACAACAAGGGAGAGGGCGGGATTCTCGCCATGCTGGCGCTGGCGTTTACGGAGCGCGAAAGCGGCACGCGCCCGCGCATGCTGTTCATCGCGATGGGCGTTTTCGGCGCCGCTCTCCTCTACGGTGACGGTATGATTACGCCTGCGGTGTCTGTCCTTGGCGCAATGGAAGGACTGAAAGTGGCCACGCCTGTCTTCGAACGTTACATCGTTCCAATTACCGTCATCGTTATCGTCGGATTGTTCTCGTTCCAACGCATCGGCACCGGACGCGTTGGTTTTATTTTCGGTCCGGTAATGCTCCTGTGGTTCTTCACCATCGCCGTTTTCGGCACGCGCGGAATCGCCGCCGCTCCTGAGGTCTTGCGCGCCTTCAATCCATGGTATGCCGTCCAGTTCTTCGCGCATAACGGCTGGACCGGGTTCGTCGTGCTGGGCGCGGTTTTCCTGTGCGTTACCGGCGCGGAAGCGCTCTATGCGGACATGGGCCACTTCGGCATCAAACCTATTCGCCGCGGTTGGTTTGCGATCGTTTTCCCTTCGCTGCTCCTGAACTATTTCGGCCAGGGTGCGCTGCTGCTCAAAAACCCCGCCGCAGCCGAAAACCCGTTTTACTTTCTGGCGCCGACGTGGGCGATCTATCCGCTGGTCGTTTTGGCGACCGCGGCGGCCGTGATCGCTTCGCAGGCCCTCATTTCGGGAGCGTACTCTTTGACGATGCAAGCCATCCAACTCGGCTATTTTCCTCGGCTGGTCATCAACCATACTTCGCACGCCGAGAAGGGGCAGATCTACATGCCGCAGGTCAATTGGACGCTGATGATCGCAACGGTCGGTCTCGTCATCGGTTTCGGATCGTCGAGCAACCTTGCCGCTGCTTACGGGATTGCGGTGACGCTCACGATGGTCATCACGACCATACTTTTCTATTTTGCAGCGCGGCGGCTGTGGGGTTGGAACATTTGGGTGGCGGGTTTGGTGTGCGGCGCATTTCTGTGCATCGAGCTGTCTTTTTTGGGCGCTAACGCGCTTAAGATCACTCACGGCGGTTGGTTCCCGCTCGTCGTCGGCGCGGCCATTTTCACGTTGATGTCCACCTGGCACACAGGCCGGCGGATCTTGCGGGACAAACTCGCCGCCAGCACGTTGCCGTTCGATTTGTTCCTCACCGATGTGAAGGCCTCGCAACCGGTGCGCGTGCCCGGCACTTCGGTGTTTATGTCCGGCAACGCGCAAGGCACGCCCGTCGCGCTCCTGCACAACCTGAAACACAACAAAGTGCTTCACGACCGGGTCATCATTCTTACCTGCACCACGCGCGACGTGCCCTACGTCCCCGAAAACGAACGTGTGAAACTCGAAAAAGCGGACCTCGGCTTTTATCGCGTGGTCGGGTACTTCGGTTTCATGGAGGAACCAAACGTGCCGCGCCTCCTCGAACTGTGCCAAAAAGAAGGGCTCGAATTCAAACCCGAGCAAACGACATTTTTCCTCAGCCGCGAAACCATCATTCCCACGCACACGCCCGGCATGGCTCTCTGGCGCGAGCGCCTGTTTGCGATGATGTCGCGCAACGCCCAGCATGCCACCACGTTCTTCCGCCTGCCCGTCAACCGCGTCGTCGAACTCGGCATGCAAGTGGAACTTTGAGCGGTAGGTCGGCGCGGCGCGCCGACCCTACCAGCCAAACGCGAGATGATCCTTCACCACTCGGCCGTATTCCTGGAGTTGCTTGGATTTCCACACTGCATCGCGACGCAGTTCAGTTGTCAGAATTTCCGCTACTGCGTTTGCGCCTTCGAGACTTGCGCGCGCGTCGAGGTAAAGCTGCCGCGTGCGGCGGCTGAGAACGTCTTCGATCGTTCGTGCCATTTCGGTCCGCACGGCACGCAGCGTAAGTTCCTCCATGGTGCCCCCGTCTTCGGCTTTTGCGATCATGGTCTGCGCAGTCCTGCAAGGCTGAGATCGAAGACCGCCGAGGTCAGCCGCGCGGTCAATCGTCTCTTCCGCCATTTTCCGATACGTCGTCCACTTGCCGCCGGTGATCGTCAGCAACCCAGAAGGCGAGACCGCAATCATGTGATCGCGCGGGACGAGCGACGTGTTCTTCCCGCTTTGGCTGCCCACGAGAGGGCGCAAGCCAGCGAACGTGCTGCGGATGTCGCTGCGCGCGGGCTTGCGCGCGAGATAACGCGCGGCGTGATCGAGCAGAAAATCGATTTCGTCGGAGCTTGGCTTTGGACTATCGACTGGACGGCTCACCGGCACGTCGGTTGTGCCGACCAGAGTCTTGCCGTGCCACGGGATGGCGAAGAGGACGCGACCATCGCCCGTTTTCGGAACGATGATCGCCGTGTCGCCGGGAAGAAACGCGCAGTCGAGGACGATGTGCGACCCTCGGCTCGCCGCAACCATTTCTTTCGCGCTCGAATCGTCAAGCCGGCGAACGACATCCGTGAAAACGCCCGTTGCGTTGACGACAACTTTAGCAGGCACTTCGTACTCACGGTCTGTCTCAGCGTCTCGCGCAACCACACCGCTCACGCGCCCGCCGCTCTTGAGCAATGCTGAGACTGCGACGTAGTTCAGCACCACCGCGCCAAGTTTTACCGCGGTCTGCGCGAGCGCAATCGCCAGCCGCGCATCGTCGAATTGAGCGTCGTGATAAAGCGTGCCGCCGCGCAAGCCGTCCGCCGCAATCGTCGGCACGCGTTGAAGAACTTCGCCGCGCGACAAGAATTGCGACCGCGCGATACGATGACCGCCCGCGAGCGCGTCGTACATCTTCAGCCCAACGCCATAGAACGCGGGCTCCCACCACTTGTAAGCCGGGACGATGAACGGCAGCCGATGAACGAGGTGCGGCGCGTTGCGCAACAGCAGGCCGCGCTCGCGGAGGGATTCGCGGACGAGCTTGATATTGCCCTGCTGAAGATAACGCACGCCGCCGTGAATCAGCTTCGTGCTGCGGCTCGAAGTGCCCTGCCCAAAATCTGCCTTCTCGAGGAGCGCGGTCCGGTAGCCGCGTGACGCCGCATCGATCGCGCAGCCAAGGCCCGTCGCGCCGCCGCCAATGATGAGAATGTCCCACGCGGCGGAACGGTCCGCCAAACGTGAAATCATCTCATCACGATTCATGCGGAATCCACGCCTTTGCGCGGTCCACGGCGCGACGCCATTCGGCAATCCGCCCCTGCTCGCGGCTGCTGTTCTACGGCGTGAACGACTTGTCCGCTTTCCAACACTTCGCGAGTTCGCGCGGGCTCGACCAGACGCC
>Ga0137340_1000067_pt1 | contig 23707 bp, 22 predicted proteins | sample EasRivERMLT400_2_FD_102295 | JGI IMG/M metagenome (GOLD analysis project Ga0137340, IMG submission 102295) | Soil microbial communities from meander-bound floodplain in the East River, Colorado, USA - East River MetaG ERMLT400_2 | ecosystem: Environmental > Terrestrial > Soil > Floodplain ...
CGCAACTTCATTAATGCCGAAGGCGGACAGGAACCCGGCGAACGGCGAGAGAGCGAACGCGAGCAATCCCGCGAGGGTGAAGTTGCGCAGCAGCGGAAAGCACACGAGGAACACGAGGACGAGGAGCAGCGCGCTCAAGGGGTCGTACGCCAGGATCGCGCCGAGGGAAGTCGCAACGCCCTTGCCGCCCTGGAAGCGAAGCTGCGCAGGCCACGTGTGTCCGACGACCACAGCGGCCATGGACATCACGGTGACTTCGGGCGTGACGCCGAGTTTCGTGGCGAGCCAAACCGCGAGCGCGCCCTTGGTGAAGTCCAGGAGCAGGACAACGACGAAGCCCGACGGACCGAGAACGCGGCCGACATTGCGAGCGCCGACGCTGCCGGAGCCGAGTTGGCGAATGTCCTGGCCTGTCCGCCATCGCACCCAGTAATAGCCGGCGGTGAAACAACCCAGGCAATAACACGCCGCGACAAGAAGGAAATCGACGGTGAGCGAACCTGAAGCTGTGCCGAACACGGCAACATCAAAAGCGCAGGTTAAGGTGCCGACGCGGTCGCTCATGGTCAGTGACACGGAGGATGAACGTTGCAAGCGGGATTGGAAGCTTTAAATACGTTAAATAATGGCTTGCAACGATGGTTTTCGATGTTAGGTTCTGCGCTCCTTTTTGGAGAAGAACTTGTATGGGACGATTTTGTGAATTGACCGGCAAAGGCCCGATGAAGGGCAGTATTATTTGGCGCAGCGGCAAGCCTAAGAAACAGGGCGGCATTGGCACGCACGTGACTGCTATTACCAAACGGCGTTTCCTGCCGAACCTCCAGCGCGTCAAGGCGATCATCAATGGCGAAGTGCGATATGTCCGTGTGTCCACCACGGCGATCAAGAAGGGTCTCGTGACCAAAGCGCCAAAACGCACCTGGAAAAAGCCCGAACCAGCCAGGAAAAAGTAATTTTCTTCGATTTCAAGGGCGAGGCCATCACGTCTCGCCCTTTTGTTTGTACCGGCACGACATGCAGCCGGAGCAAAAAAGAAGCCCCGACGAGAATGTCGGGGCGTCCGTGAGAGTTTTCCCTTTCGTGCGATTACTTCATGCGATCGAAGTTCTTCTGCAGAATCTGCCAGTCCTTCAGTCCTTTGACTTTCTCCTGCATCGTCGCGTTGATCTTTTGCTCGTTTGCGTTTTTGGTTGGGCGATTCGTTTTGTAAAAGATCCCGAAGTAGCCGGGGAACGCGGCATCGGCGAGTTTATACGCCGCCATTTCGTCAGTTACGTCGTGGTCGGCAGGAACCGGGTTGAAGACGCCGCCCTTGCGCGGGTTCGACGCGTCGAACGCGCCTTCGTAAAACTCGACGCATTCGCTCAAGCATTCGATGACGCTAAAGCCGTCATGGTCCATCGCCGCTTCCATCATTTGGAGCACGTGATTGGGATTGGTGTGCGTGGTGCGCGCGATGAACGTTGCACCCGCGGAAACCAACTGCTTCATCGGGTTGATGGGATGATCCACAGCGCCCCAAATGTCGGTCTTCGACTTAAAGCCAAGCGGCGACGTGGGCGACGTCTGCTTCTTCGTCAAACCGTAAACCCAGTTATCCATGATGACGTAAGTCATCTTGATGTTCTTGCGAGCGGTGTGGTTCAGGTGATTGCCGCCGATCGAGAACGCGTCGCCATCGCCGCCGAAGACGAACACGTGGAGGTCGGGCCGGCTCAACGAGATGCCGCTCGCGAAGGGCAGCGCGCGGCCATGGATGTAATGCGCGCCGTGGGCCTGGACGAAATACGGAAAGCGGCTCGAACAACCGATGCCGGCGACGGTGGTGATCTTCTCATGCCAGAGCTTCCGCTTTTCGATTAGCTTGAAGTAAAGCGCGAGGACGGAGAAATCGCCGCAACCGGGACACCACGTCGGGTGATCGGCGGCGATTTCCTTTTTGGTCAAACCTTTGCGCTCCTCAGTCGGGAGCGGCGCTGTCGGAACACTGGTAATGTCCCCGGTTCGCGGAGGCATTTCTAATTTGGTATCGCTCATGGAAATTTACAGTTTGCGCAGGCCTTCGGTGACGTTGGTCTGGGCGCGTTGGAGAATGTCTTTGACCTTCCAGGTGAGGCCGTCGGTTTTGTTGATGCCGCGAATCTTCGGATCGCAAAAGCGCGCGCGAAGCAGACCGGCGAGCTGGCCGTAGCCGTAAAGCCCTTCATCGTTGATCTCGACAACGAAGACGTGGTTGAAACCGGCGAAGATGTTTTCCAATCCGGGCGGCAGGGGACTGATGTGGCGGATGTTCAGCGCCGAAACGCTGTCGCCCGCAGCGCGGGCGCGATCGACGGCTTCGCGAAGCGGTCCCTGCGTTGAGCCCCAGCCGACGAGCAACACATTGCCTTCGGGCGGCCCGTAGACTTGCGGAACTGGCAGCGTCGCGGCAAGCGCCTGAAGTTTTTTGCGGCGCTTGGCGGTCATCGACATGTGCAACTTCGGCGATCCGGTCGGGTGACCCATCTCGTCGTGTTCGAGACCGGTGACGACGGGGTATTTTCCGCTCATGATGCGCGTGCCCGGAGGGGCGTGCCGCGTGATGCCATCGGCAGCGGCGAGGTCGTAAGGCTTGTGATCGGGTATCGGCGCGAGGTCCGGCGTGAGATCCTGGCAAACCTTCTCGAGGTTCGGTTCTTCGAACGCCTCGATGCGCGTGGAGATGGCCTGATCGCTGAGAATCAACACCGGCACGCTGTACTTGCGCGCGATGTTGACGGCTTCGATAGCCGTGTAGAAACAATCCTCGACGTTCGCGGGAGCGAGGACGACACGCGGGCTGTCGCCGTGGCCACCAAACACCGCGATGTTGAGGTCCGACTGTTCGACATTCGTCGGCATGCCGGTTGACGGCCCGCCGCGCTGAATGTCGATCACGATCAGCGGCATCTCGGACATCACAGCCCAGCCAAGTCCTTCGGTCTTAAGAGAAATTCCGGGGCCGCTGGAACCCGTGACGGCGACGCGCCCGCCATAGCTGGCGCCAATCGCCATTGAAATCGAAGCAATCTCATCCTCGCATTGCACGAACGTGCCGCCGTACTTCGGAAGTTCGCGGCGGAGAAGCTCCATGATGTCGGACCAGGGCGTGATTGGGTAGCCCGCCCCAAAGCGGACGCCGGCCGCGATGAGGCCGAAGCCGAGCGCTTCGTTGCCATTCATCACGACCTGGTGACCGCCGCGCTTTTGCGATTCAACGAACTGAAACGTGTCGATGACGCTTCCAAGCGCGTAGCTGTAACCGGCGTGGAAGGCGGAGAGCGCGTTGTTGACGATGCTCTGGTCTTTGCCAGTAAAGCGTTCCTCGATGAGTTTGGTCAACTTCGGCACGTTCAGGTCGAACATGCGCGCAATCAAGCCGAGCGCGTAGAGGTTCTTACCCTTGTCCTTGGCCGTGCCGCCGATGGCTTCAACCGTGAGACCGGAAATCGGAACACCGAGATGATGATACTGCCCCTTCCAGTCAGGGTTCGGTTCGACGTGATCGGAATCATAAACCACGATCCCGCCGGGTTTCAGGGAGGAAATGTGGTCCTGATATGAATGCTGGTAGAACGCCAGCAGGACATCAGCGTCGTCACCGGAACTGAGCACTTCACCGGAGCCGATTCGCACCTGGAAGATCGATGGTCCACCGGAAATGGTGGACGGAATGGTCATAAACGTCATGACCTCCTGTTCGCTGCGGCCCGCCAACCGGGCAAGGAAGCCGCCGATAGCCTGGATGCCATCCTGAGAGTTACCTGCAATACGGATAATCGCTTCTGAAACTTTGGCGATCTTCGGAGCGCCGCCGGTCGGGGCGGCTGTCATTGTCGATTCACTCATGTGAGTTAAATTAAAAGTGCTGATGGAAGCTGAGCATAACAACAGCCAACGCAATTCCACCCATGCCAACGCGAAAGCCTAACACTCACGAGGTGGGTGTCAAACGAGAAGCTACATTGTTGCAGCGCAATCACTTACGCTGGTTTCGTAAAAGGCCGCCTTTAACGATTAGGTACGTGTATTAGGAAACCTGATTACTCGCCGTCTTACACGAGGTTCGACCTTGCGAAATGTTACTTTCAAAGCGGCAAATCAGTCCCGGCAACTACCGTTTAACGCGGGCATCGGCAAAGATGTCGGCCTCCGATTCCGTGATTCGACCGTCCTGATTGGTGTCGCACAGGGCAACGGCATCGTTGAAGGCCACGTTTTGGCCAGGGACGACCCGGCGTTTGTGGTCGAACACGAACGGAATCGCCACTTCGGTCTTGCTCTCGGAATGCCGGCGGGGCGGAGCCTTGGTCAAGGTTTCGTAGAAGACGCGGGCGGCTTTGTCGTTCTCGAATTCCACGCGACTGCGCGGGACTTCCTCATACACGGTTTCGTCGTGGCTGATGCAGCCCGACGCGATGATCGTAACAACCCCGGCGATCAAGCAGACCGCCTGCCTCGAAGTAGTGTTCATAGCGTCCAAGGGTGAGACTATGGCAAGCGGGATTTTATTCGACGATGGGAAACCGCTAAACGCGGGAAGGCCAGAGAAAGATGATGGCGAGCCCGCCGGCGATGCCGAGAACGAAAATCAGTGCAAGCCGAACGCCGAAGCGCCAGCCACCCACGACGAATCCCGCAACAGCTTTGAAGACGAGGTTGGCGAGCGATGCGGTGAGGATCAATCGCCAGCCCATTGCCGTTTCGATGCGGTCCTGCTCGACTAATCGCGCCGTCGAAAGAGTGATCGCATCCATATCCGTAAGGCCGGAAATGATCGCGACACCGTAAAGCGCGGAAGAGCCAAGATGTTCGCGCGCGGCGCCGATGGCGAAAATAACCACCGCGTAAATCGCGCCGAAGATCAACGCACTCTTCATCTCTGCCGGATTTTCTGGGTCAGGAATTTTGCTCTCGGTTTTGCGGAGCGGAAAAAAGAGGAACGCCAGAAGAGTCATCCACCCGAGCATCACGCCGAGCGGCGGGGCCATCGCCGCCAGGCGATTGGGCGCGACCGCTGAAATCTCGATGAGCACGCGACCATACGCGATCGCCGACGCGATGAGGATTACGAAGAGCGTGGCGCGATACGCGCCCGGCGCTTCCCGGCTGCGGCGTGCATAGGAGACTGTTGTCGCAGTGCTCGAGATCAGCCCGCCAAGAATTCCGCCGGAAACAGTCCCGGCGCGTTCACCCCAAATTTTGTAAACGATATAGCCAACGAGGCTGATGCCGACGATCAGCACCACCATGCGCCAGATGTCGAACGGGTTGAGCACCTTGTAGGGACCGAACGTTCGGTCCGGGAGCAGCGGTAGAATGATGAGCGAGATAACAACGAACTGGATGATAGCCGACATGTCGTGCTCGCCCATGCGGTCCACGAAGCGGTGCATCGGTTCCTTGAGATGAAGGAGCACGACGGTCACGCCGGCGACCACGAACGCGACGGACCTGTCGCCCTCGACGAGATATACGCCGACGGCGAAAGTAAGGAGCGCGGCGACCTCTGTGGTTTGACCCGCTTCGTGGAGCGTCGGGTCGCGAAGCTTGATGACGTTAGCCAGGGCCAGCACGCCGAAAACGACCACAAACCCCGCAACGAGCACTGGCCATTCGAACTGAGCGGCCAGCAACCCGCAGAGGGTGCCGAAGAGGCTGATCAGCGGAAACGTTCGAATGCCGCCCAGACGGGCTTCGGAACGCTCGCGTTGGAGGCCGATGAGCAGCCCGAGCCCCAGCGAGATGGCAAGCGTGACAAAGGTATCCATGCCCAGCGCGAGGACGTTAGCGAAACGCGGCGCGCAGTGGCCAGTGAAAGTTAACGAGACGACAAGAACGCGAACCGCTGAAGAGCGGCGAGCTTCACGGCGCTATAGACAAGACTTAGACAGCCAAACTGCCGGCTGTCAGGCTCGTGGCCTCAGGGAAACGCACGGCTGATTGGAACACCGGTTCGTAGTTGCCGTCTGCATTCTGCACCAGGACTCGCGCAGGTTGATTGCTGCTGGCCTGACGCACGGCTTCCTGGGTTGCCTGGTCCCGGGAGAGGAATGGACCAAACTCACCCAACATGGAAACGACCCGCCAATCGCGTTCGCTACGGCCCGAAACGAAAATGCTTAATTCACGACGTGCCATAACTCTGCGCCACTGTTGTAGCGAGAAGTTCAGAATGATCCAGAGAAATCTTTGTAATAGGTATTTGTCGACGCGAGTTGCATCTCATTAACGCCTCGCTTCAGCGGGGTGCCGCGACAAAACGCACGACGTTCGGAGCAAAGCGGCACAGGAGTGCCGCACTCCAAGACCTCGCGGAATTTGCGCGGCGCCACGGTCATTCGCGGCAGCGTCGTGGAGTGCGGCACTCCCGTGCCGCTTTCATCGCTCCCTGGCACCTCATGAGCCCTGCCCTGCGGCGTCGTGAACTGGGCGATTCGCCCTGTGAAATTTCCTTGTTTGCTTTCGCGGGCAGGAGCAATTTGGGCGACCATGAATGCCTCACCCTTCCGTTTTCTTTGGCTCTGCTGCGGACTGTTTGCATTTACTCACTTTGCCGGAGCGTCCACGCCCGCGCCGACGAATGGCACCGCAACCGCAAAGGCAATTGACGCCCGCATGTTCCGGTTTCCGGACGTATCGCAGACGCAGATCGCGTTCGTTTACGCGGGTGATATCTGGCTGGCGCCGAAAACTGGCGGGTTCGCGCAGCGATTGAGTTCGCCGCGTGGCGAGGAATCATTCCCGCGCTTCTCGCCCGACGGCTCGCAGATCGCTTTCAGCGGCAATTATGACGGCAACACAGACATCTATGTGGTGTCAGTCTACGGCGGATTGCCGCGGAGAGTGACCTATCACGGTTCGAGCGACCGCGTGCTGGATTGGTATCCGAATGGCGGCGAGATTTTGTTCGCGACGTCGCGCACGAGCGAAAAGGACCGCTTCAACCAACTGTACCGGGTCAGCCAGAAAGGCGGGCTGCCGGCGAAGCTCCCGATTCCTTACGGCGAGTTTGGATCGATTTCGCCGGATGGAAAGACGCTCGCCTACATCCCCATCAGCGTCGACTTCTCGACGTGGAAGCGATACCGCGGCGGGATGAACCCGGACATCTGGCTGTTCAACCTGGAGACGTTCGCGGCGAAGAACATCACCCAGGATGATGCCGCGAACAGCCAGCCAATGTGGCACGGGGATGTGCTCTATTTCCTCTCCGATCGCGACAAATACAAGAAGGCGAACATCTGGGCCTACGATACGAAGAAGGACAAACTGCGGCAGGTGACCTTCTTCGAGGATTACGACGTGCACTTTCCGAGCATCGGCCCGTCGGAGATCGTTTTCGAGAACGGCGGCGGATTGTACCTGCTGGATCTGGCGAGCGAAAAGCATCGCGAAGTCTCGATTCAGGTGGTGACCGACCGCGCGACCCTCAAGCCGCGACTGGAGAACGTATCGAAGTTCATTCGCAACCCGGATATTTCGCCGTCGGGCAAGCGTGCGATCTTCGCCGCTCGCGGCGATGTGTTCACGGTCCCGGCAGAGCACGGGATCATTCGCAATGTCACTCGCAGCTCAGGTGTGGTGGAGCGCTACCCGCGTTGGTCGCCCGATGGCCAGCAGGTCGCATATTTTAGTGATCGCACCGGAGAGTATGAGCTGACGATCCGGCCCACGGACGGATCGGGCGAAGAGACCGTCTTGACGAAGCTCGGACCGGGCTACCGCTACACACCGTATTGGTCGCCGGACAGCAAAAAGATTGCGTTCATCGACCAGGCAATGCGCGTGCACATTCACGATCTCGACAAGAAAGAGACGAAGGAAATCGACAAGCAGCTTTGGCGATATCACGGCGGACTGGGCGCCTTTACGTTCAGTTGGTCGAAGGACAGCCGATGGGTGGCGTTTGAAAAAGATTTGGAAAACCAGAACTCCGCGATCGCCATCTACGACACGAAGGAAGCCAAGCTGCACGCGGTCACGAGCGGTTTCTATAATGACGAAGCGCCGGTTTTCGATCCGGACGGGAAATATCTTTATTACCGCTCGGGCCGGGAGTTCTCGCCTGTCTACAGCGACATTGATAACACGTGGATTTATCCGAACAGCTTTTATCTCGTCGCCGCGCCGCTGCGCAAAGACGTGACTTCGCCGTTTTCACCGCGCAACGACGACGAACCCGGCAAGGAAAAGAAAAAGGAGAAAGAGGAGAAGGAGAAAAAGGACCAGCCGGAAGACCCGGAGAAGAAGAAGGACCCACCGGAACTCGGCGACACAAAAGCGGAGGAAAAGAAGGACGAGAAGAAGCCGGAAGAGAAAGAAAAGGATAAGAAGGAGAGCGAGAAGGGCGAAGAAAAGAAAACAAAGGAGGAGAAGCCGCCGAAACCGGTTGAGATAGACATCGCGGATTTCGAGCGGCGCGCGATCCAAATGCCTTTGAAGGCCGGCTATTACGGCGATTTGTCGGCGGTGCCAGGCAAATTACTCTACCGAAAAATGCCGCGCGCGGGTGCGTCCGAAGAAAAGAGCACGCTGCACTTCTACGACTTCGAGAAGCGGGAAGAGAAGACGATCATGGATGACGTGGACGACGTGGTGCTCGCCGCGAAGGGCGAAAAGCTGCTCGTGCGCCGAAAAACCGAATACGCGATCATCGAGCCGAAGGAATCCCAAAAGTTCGATAAGAAACTGGCGACAGGATCGCTGGAGGCGCCGATCAACCCGGCGGCGGAATGGCAGCAGATTTTTACCGATGCATGGCGAATCGAGCGCGACTTTTTCTACGATCCGAACATGCATGGCGTGGATTGGAAGGCGATGCGCGCGCGGTACGAGCCGCTGCTTAAGGACGCGGTCACGCGATGGGACATCAATTATCTGATTGGCGAGTTGATCGCAGAACTGAACGCGTCGCACACGTATCGCGGCGGCGGGGACACCGAGAGCGGCGAGTCGCGCGGCGTCGGTTACCTCGGCTGCGATTATGCGCTGGAGAACGGCGCGTATCGGATCAAGAGAATCATCGACGGCGCGGAGTGGGACGTGGAAGTGCGTTCGCCGTTGCGCCGGCCGGGGATCGAAGTGAAGGAGGGCGATTATCTGCTTGCGGTCAATGGCCTCGACGTGGACATCGAACAGGAACCGCACGCCGCGTTTCAGGGCTTGGCCGACAAGCCGGCTTTGCTAACGCTCAACGACAAGCCGACAAAGGAAGGCGCGCGCGAAGTGCTCGTGCAGACCTTGAGCAGCGAGTATCGCCTGCGACATCTGGCGTGGATCGAATCCAACCGCAAAAAAGTGGAAGACGCCACCGAAGGAAAGGCCGGCTACGTGTATGTGCCTGACACGGGTCGCAGCGGACAGAACGAATTGGTGCGGCAATTCCGCGCGCAATTCCACAAGCCCGCGCTGGTCATCGACGAACGATTTAACAGCGGCGGACAAATCCCGGATCGCTTCGTCGAGTTGCTCGGGCGAACGACCTTGAACTACTGGGGCGTGCGCGACGGCCGCGATTGGAGTTGGCCGCAAGTGGCGCACGACGGTCCCAAGGTGATGCTCGTAAACGGATGGAGCGGCTCCGGCGGCGATTGTTTCCCATATTATTTCCAGCAGGCGAAGCTCGGGCCGTTGATCGGCACGCGCACCTGGGGCGGCTTGATCGGCATGACCGGCGCGCCGTCACTCGTCGACAATGGATCGGTGACCGTGCCGACGTTTGGCATCTACAACACGAAGGGGGATTGGATCATCGAAGGCTACGGAGTCGATCCCGATATCAAAGTGGTCGACGATCCATCGCAGATGGCGAAGGGTGGCGATCCGCAATTGGAGCGCGCGATCCAGGAAGTGCAACGGTTGTTGAAGAAGCAGCCCCCGCAATTGATTAAGAAGCCGAGGTATCCATTGCGCGCCGGAAGGTGAGCCAGGGCCGGCGCTCTGTGACCTTGTTAGCTGGCCAAAGTCCCAGGTTTCGACAGCGGACGCCGACGGCGCGGCGTCCCTACCGGCTCGCGCCGTTGCTCGGAGGGCCGTGCGAAGTTCCGCCAGGTGGTAGGGACGCCGCGCCGCCGGCGTCCGTCGCCGTTGCAAGATTACGACAGGACCCAGGGTTTGGCCAACTTACCATTTGCCCATCGCCATCCGGCCACCATACGTAGGGCCACTGGTCGGGTTGCGAGACTAATCCTGCGCGGACCGGGTTGTGCAAGATATAGTCGCCTTATCACGGCGGCTTTCCTCTTTTCGCAATCGATGTCGAAGAAGTCGCGCTGCCATTCAATTTTAAGATTGGCTGCGGTCCAATGCTTCCATAGACGCATGGTCTCCTTGAGCGAACGATCATCCGGAGCAAACGAGAATAATCCGTGCACGTGGTCTGGCATGATTAGAAACAAATGCGTACACCAAACTCTTCGCGAGTTTCGATGGACTATCGACTGAAGGAGCGATGCGGCTTGTGAAGGAACGGCAAGTTGATTGCGCCTCCGTTCTTCGCAACAGATCGTAATAAAGTACACTTCCTGGCTGACGTTGACGAACAAAGGAATGTCGTGTGGCAAACGTTTACGCTGAGGCAGAATCATGGCGATGATCGGCGGGAGTATGGGAGCCACTCTCAGTGAAGCAATCACGGAACAATGAGCACTCACCGGTCGGCGCGGCGCGCCGACCCTACAGGCTCGCGCCCATATTCAAAAGCCCATGTGAAATTCCGCCAGGTGGTAGGGACGCCGCGCCGTCGGCGTCCGCTCGAAAGCCGGGGCTTTGGCCAACCAACAAGATTACCGCAGCATCAGGCCACCGGACATACCGCCAGTCTGCGCGACGAACCCCGTCGTCATTCGTCCCTCACCCCGACGCAGCCGGAGAGGGCTCGGCGGAGTCGCTCGTGGCTGCGGGTCCTTTCGATCCCGGCAGACCAAGCATCTCTATAATAGACGTGCCCACCAGCCCGACGAAAACACCCCACGCGAGCGCGCCGCCCAGGCCGTTGGCCCACGGCACTTTGTCGAAGGTGATGAATCCCGCAATAAGCAGGATATAGGTGACCGCAGGCAGAATGAGGGCCTCGATCGCGAACCAAAGGGCATCCAGCCAGCGGTGAAGCGGCCTGCCGCCCTTGCGTTCCCGCTTAAGCCGAAAGGTCCGCCGGAATCGCACCAGCGAACCGAGCGTACCGCCGATGAAAAGCGCGACCCAGGTGCGACCCGGAACGAGCATGCCGAAGAGACTCCACAGGCTGCGCGGTTCCGCTTCGATCACTAATTCGACCTCCGGGAGCGAATAACCATTTTTGTCCGAACTGCGCGCTTTGACCGCGCGCTGCGTATAAGCGCTGGAGGCACTGAGTAACACCTCTTTTTCGCCGGGAATGCCGGGCTGTTCTATGGTGACATAATTCGTGTCGTGCTTAAACACCCCCGTGTTCAACCGAACGTGCACCGGCAGGAGTTCACCGCTTTCGGCAACCGTGTTCGTGGTCTCCCAACCGACACGCAGGATGGCGCGGAAGTCGTTACTGCCGGGATCGTAATCGAACAGAGCGTCCTGCGCCAAAATGAGGCGGCCCGTGATGTTACGGCCACTCCTCGTGAGCATTCCCACTTCAGCGGCCACAACGGAATTCGTGCCGCGAATGCGCGCCGAGCCGGCCGGGAGAACGTAATAAGGGATGCCCACCGGCACCTGCGCGAAACTTTTACCGTTGACGTTGGTCACGGCCCCTTTGACCGCAGTGAAATTCGTGCCGCGCCGAACCAGCACTTGATAATCGCCGTGTTGAAGGGCGACGAGTCCATTCGTGCCATCGGTTTTGGCGGTCCCACCGATGACTTTCGCGGGGATAACGGCGCGCGTCGTCGTGATGGCGCGGTCAGCACGCAAAACGCTCCGCGTAGCATCGGCGCTCCACGCGGAACATGCGAGCAGCGCGAGCACAAACGCCAGCAGGAACAACACGAGGGAAATGGGAGGCGAAGATTGAAGTTTTGTGTCCATAGGCGGACGCTCGAAAAGCTACACAAGATAATACGCCAGGCCCACCCAATTCTTGCAGCGGATTTTGGACGCGCGTTCACGCAGCTCTTCAATCTCTTTGGTCGTTGGCCCGGCGAAAGCGGCACAGTCCCGACACATCGGGACAAAACCTCACGGAATTTGCGTGGCGCCATGGTGCTTCGCGGCAGCGTCTTGGAGTGCGGCGCTCCCGCGCCGCTTTGCCCAGGCAACTCAGGAACCAAAAACTGAGACGTAGTAACAAATGCAGGAGGCGAAACGCAGCGCCTCCGAAAAAAAACTCTCGACGGAAAAAATTTTGATTGTTTGAACGCGGCAGGTTCGCTAGTTTCCAAAAAGCCGAAAACGTTTTGACCATTCGGTGAGCCGGAGTTCGCACAGTTCCACCGGCCGGCTTGCCTGGTCGGACCAGTTCTCATGCACGTTCCGTACTGTATTTTTGCTGAATCGGAGTTGTGGCGTATTTGGATCACCGCCACACCTGAAGGTAAGGCGATCATCATCGTCCTGATCATCTTTTCCATCTTCGCCTGGTCGGTGATGGTGGCCAAAGCACTGCAAATGCGCCGCGCCAATAAACTCAACCGCCTCTTCGAAGCCGAGTTTCGCACGCAAAAGCACGTCCTGGACATTTACGACCGCCGGGTGCAGGTGCCGGACTGCCCGCTCTTCATGGTCTATCAGGAGGGCTGCCGCGAACTGGATGTCCGCCTGAAAGGCCAGTCGGGCGACAAACGCCGGTCAAATATTTCCCTCAAGGGCATGGAGCACGTAAAACGCACCCTGGAACGCACCGTCGCCCAGCAGTCCATCAAGCTCGAGTCCGGGCTGATTTTGCTCGCCATTGCGGTCAGTGGTGCGCCGTTTTTGGGCCTTTTAGGCACGGTTTGGGGGGTCATGAGCGCCTTTAGTTACGTGGCGCTGAAGGGCAAAGCGGACCTCGCCACGATGGCGCCGGGCGTTGCGGCAGCGTTAATTACGACGGTGGCCGGACTGCTCGTCGCGATCCCTTCGATGTTCGGTTACAACTGGCTGGTACACAACTTGCGGGTAATAACGGTCGAGCTCGACAATTTCGCTCAGGAACTCGTTTCACACATGGAAACGGCTTACCTGAACGAAGACGACGAAAAACCGGTTTTTTAAGGCATGCGGCGCTTTTCACAACGCAATTCGCTGGTGACGCTGAGTGACATCAACATCACTCCGCTGCTCGACCTTGCGTTCGTGCTCCTGATCATTTTCGTCATCACCACGCCCCTCCTCGAACAGGGTTTGAGCCTGAAGCTGCCGACGGGCGACGTGAAGGATGACCGAAAGATCGACCCCAAAGACGTAAAAACGATCGAGATCAGTCCGACGGGCCAGTTCATGATGGGCGGGAAGTTTACGGAGCTCGGCCAAATCGGCACGACGCTGGCGGCGGAGCACAGACGCAACCCCAAGCTGATCGTTTACGTGCGCGCGGATGAGAACGCGATCACGAAACACCTGGCGGCGGTGCTAAATCAGGTCGAGATCGCCGGCATTGACCAGGTATCGGTGAGGACAACGCCGCGCAGCAGGTAACATGGATCGATTGGGTAAAAAATGTTTTGTCGCCTCCTGCGGGATGCACGTAGTGCTCGTGCTCGTGGTGCTCTTTGGCGCGGCATTTTTCACGGCGGATAAGAAGCCCGCTCCGGTCGAGAATCTCACAATGATTCCGCCGACCTTGATCGACGACGCGTTGTCGGGCGGCGGTGGAAATCCAAAGATCGCTCCCTCGGATGCGAAGATCAAAGGCGACACGCTTGACCCGGTGCCGGCTCAACCAACGCCAGTGAAACCGCAGCCTAAGGTCATTGAGAGGCCTCAGCCGAAACCGCCGGAGCCAACGCCGCCAAAAATCGAAACGCCTAAACCGGTGCCCACAAAGACCATCCCGAAGGATCCACCGAAAACGACCGCGAAGCCGAAGGACGCGCCGCTCGAGCTGACGCCGGTGAACAAATCGAAGACCGACCGGGAAAAAGCCCGCAAGGAAGCGGAAGCGAAGGCGCGCGCGGCCGAACAAGCAGCGCAGGATCGGCTTGCCAAGGCAGTTGGCAATGTGCGCAAGAACATGAAACAGGGATTCACTTCCGGCACAGCCGTGGAAGTGTCCGGGCCCGGTGGCGAAGCCTACGCGAGCTATCGCAGTTTTGTTTTTGCAGCTTACGATAATGCGTGGCAAGTGCAGCCCGATATTGCCGATGACGATTCCGCGGTCGTTGCGCGCATCGTCGTTCACCGCACGGGTCGCATTATCTCCGCAGCGATCAGCGAACGCTCCGGGGTGTCGGCGCTCGACAGGTCCGTCCAGCGTGCGCTCGATGGCGTCAAAAGTTTGCCTCCATTTCCTGAATCCACGCGGGACCAGGAACGAACCTTCGTCATTGAATTCAGCCTTAAAGCAAAAAGACTCGTTGGATGAGAAATGTAACCTGTTTCGCTGTTGTATTACTCGCTGTGTTTTCCTCATTTGCCGCCGAGGAAAAGGGCACGTTGGAGAGACTCTTCGATCCCATGGGTTTTCTAAAACCTGTCCCCGTTTCGATCTCCGGCTTTTCCGGCGAGGTCGATTCGGTGCTGAAGAACGATTTGCTGTTCATGGGCGTGATAAACGTGCCAGTCGACCAGGCGAAGTATTTGGTCACGGGCAGCAACGGCAGCCGCGTCGAAGGCGGCGTGACGGACAAAGTGACGAAGCATCCCGTGATGCCGCGCAAGGCATACACCGGCGGCACGCTGCGCTCGCAAACGCACGCGCTGGCCGACGACATCGCGCAGGCGCTGACGCAGTTGCCGGGCATCGCTCAGCGCAAGATTACGTTCAAGACGCACACTCGACCGGGCGCGAAGGAAATTTATATCGCGGATTACGACGGGCACAACGTGAAGCCGGTCACGTCGGACGGCGTGAACGTGGCCGCGCCGGCCTGGGCGGGACGCAACATACTTTATTACTCGTCGTACAAACTGGGGAACGCCGCGATTTTTTCGCAGAACATCCCGACGGGCCAGCGCAAGGCAATCGCCAACTACGGCGGGTCGAGCATCAGCCCGGCGGTGTCACCGGACGGTTCGAAGGTGGCCATGATCCTGAGCAAAGGAGGCAGTCCCGATCTTTACGTCAGCGACCCGGACGGCAGCAACCTGCGGCAATTGACGAAAACGCGCGAAGCGGAGTCGTCGCCCTGCTGGTCGCCGGACGGCCGGACAATTTGCTACACATCGCGTGAGCGGGGTGGGCGTCCGAGCCTGTTTAAGATTTCGGCGAGCGGCGGCGGCGGAACGCCGATCCCGACGCCGGGCGCCCCGATCCCTTCGGAACCGGACTGGTCACCGAACGGAAAGTGGATCGCGTTCACTTCACTTATCGGTGGGACGTTTCGCATTTTCATCACGCCCCCGGACGGCGGGCGCGTTTACGAGGTCGCGGAGGGGGAAGACCCTTCGTGGGCTCCGAATTCGCGCGCGCTTATTTTTTGCAAAGGCCCGGATGGCGGCAAACGCCTGTCTTTGCTTGACGTGCCAACCAAACAAACTAAGGATGTGCCCCGAGTTCTGGAGAGCAACTCGCAGCCAGGATGGGCACGCTAAAAATGCTCTCCACAACCAGCAAATGCACATGAAATGGACAAAGTTCGTTAGCCTGCTTGCCGTACTCATAATCGCCGCCGGAACGGGCTGTAAGAGGAACCCTCAGGCAACAACGCCGTTACCAGGGTATGGGAAGGGCTCAGTCGGCCCGGAACGCCCTGCAGGTCCGGTAGGGCCTGGCATTACCGGTGAGAACATCGATGGCATTCCCCTACCCGAGAACCTCAAAGATCTCTTAGCTGACCCCAATCAACCGGCTGTGTTGCGCGACAATACCGTGTATTTCGCTTACGACGGTGCGGATATTCGCCCCAGCGAAACGTCGAAACTGGACGCCATCGCGAGCTACATGAAGAGCAGCGGCAATAAGGCCATTCGCATTGAGGGCCACTGCGACGAACGCGGCACCGAAGAATACAACCGCGCCCTGGGCGAACGTCGTGCCCTGGCGGCTCGCGAGCACCTGGTTCGCCTCGGCGTCAGCGGGGCGCAGATCGACACGCGGACCATGGGTGAGGACAATCCGGCAGTGCCCGGACACGCTGAAGCGGCGTGGGCGAAGAATCGCCGTGCCGCGTTCATTTTGCTGCAATTGCCGGGCGGTGTAGGCGCAACGAATCCCCAGTAAGGTTTTTACGTCTAATGGCAGCCGGGTTTGGGGCTTTACAGCCCTACCCGGCTGACTTAGTTTAAAACAGGTTATTTTTATGAACATATTGCACTTCTCGATGCTCAACGGGTGGGAGATCTTCCTGATTGTAGCGGTGGTTTTTCTCCTGTTCGGCGCTCGGAAGCTGCCGCAGTTGGCGAAAGGACTCGGCCAGGGGATCAAGGAATTCAAGGGCGCCGTCCGCGAAGACGACGAACCCACCGACAAGCTCAACAAGTAAGGCGACTATGAACGCGACATTCGCAATGCTTAACGGTTGGGAGATCGTCCTGATCATGGCGGTCGTGCTGGTGCTGTTCGGCGCGAAGAAGCTGCCGGAACTGGCGCGCGGACTTGGCACAGGTATCAAGGAATTCAAGAAAGCGACGCGCGACGTGACCGACGAGCTGCAGAGCGCGATGGACGAACCGCCTCCTCCTCCAACGCGGCGCATCCCCGAGCAAACCACCGATACGACTGCGACGGCGAACGCGAGCGAAACCGTGCCGCACACTTCGCCTGAGTCGAAGGCGTAACCTTTTCTTGTTTCGGTTCGCTCATGGCGCAAGAGCCTGAAGAACTGCCCGAACACTCCGAGGAGGAAGAAGGCGGTCCAATAAAACCTTTCCTCGAGCATCTCGAGGATCTGCGCTGGGTCCTCATCAAGTGCGTTTCCGCGCTGCTTGTCGGCATGGTCATTTGCATGGTGGCCGCGCCGCAAGTCGTCAAGGTTCTCCAGTATCCTTTGGATTGGTCCGGCACGGGCATGAAAATCCAGTGGATAAATCCAATGGGAGGCTTTTGGGCTTCGATGAAGCTCGCGTTCTTCGGTGGGATAGTGCTTGGCCTCCCGTTCTTGCTCTACTTCATTGGAGACTTCGTCATTCCCGCGCTGAAGAAGAATGAAAGAAAGTACTTTGCCCGGGCTGTCGTAATTGGCGCGGGTTTATTTCTGTCAGGCGTGGCTTTGTGTTACTTCCTGATGTTGAAGATGTCTCTGCGCGCAATCGTCCAGTACAATCGCTGGCTCAACGTTCCGACCGAATTCTGGCAGGCAGACCAGTATTTTAGCTTCGTGAGCTGGTTCATGTTGGGGATGGGCCTCAGCTTTGAAATGCCGGTGTTGATTCTGACGCTGGTGAAGATTGGAGTTCTCGAGCACCGCACACTCGTCAAAAGCCGTAAATATATCTTCGTGATCAATCTCGTCGTATGCTCCTTCATCACGCCGGACCCGGTGACGACCATCTTTATGGTCGTCCCGATGACGGTGTTGTTGGAGATTTGTATCCTGATTTCGGCGTACTGGGAGAAGCAAAAAAAAACGGCTGAAGCTGCCTTGTTAGCCAGCGGCGTCGAACAGGGGTCCACACCCGATTGATGGTTTGGCCTCCGCCTGATAAAACAAATCTTTACAACGGGAAAAAGCGGGTTACGGTGATTTTGAAATCAGAATAATTATGCGTGCAGCCCTTTTGTGTGCTTCATTGGCCCTCGCGGGAATTTTTTGTGGATGTGCCGGCCCGGAACGGAAGTTCGGCCGTGGCATGAATAACGTGACCGAGTTTGTCCGGGGCGGCGAGATTCGCCGCTCGATGGAACAAAGCGCTTTGTGGGAGGGTCCCGACGTGGCCTACACCACAGGTTTCATTCGCGGATTTAACCGCAGCCTGGCGCGGACCGCGATTGGCGCGTATGAAATAATCACGACGCCATTTCCGCCCTACGGGCCGTTGCTGACTTCCACAAACCGCATCTACCCCGATTTCACTGTGCGCAACAAGACGTATCCATGGGGCGGAATGGTGCTGCCGGAGAACCCGGTTTATCCCGATGCTTACAAGCCAGGAATTCTGGCTGACTCGATATTCGCGACGGACACCGCGCTTGGCTTCGGCGGCGGTGATGTTGCCCCGATGATCCCGGGCAGCCGCTTCAAGGTGTTCGACAACTAATCGTTGCGACAAACCTTCGCGAGCGCCAGCATTGCTGGCGCTTTTTTTGTGGCTCTCGAAAAACAGTCGCCCTGCAAGGTCAACCTGCTGCTCAACATTCTGGGCAAGCGCCCCGATGGTTTTCACGAACTTGAAACGGTGATGCAGCCGGTCAACCTGTGCGACCGAATCAGTTTCAGGCTTTCGACGGGTTCACTGGAGCTAACGTGCTCTGATCCGACACTGCCGGTCGACCGAACGAACCTGGTCCACCGAGCCGCGACAGCGTTCCTGGAAGCAGCGGGAGTGAAGGACGGGGTTGCGATTCACCTGGAGAAGCGGATTCCCATGGCGGCGGGTTTGGGTGGTGGCAGCGGCAACGCGGCCACAACGCTCCTTGGGTTGAATGAACTCTTCGGCGGGCTGCTGGCGGTGGAGCGGCTGCACCAAACAGCAGCGTCAATTGGATGCGACGTACCGTTTTTTTTGCAGAGTGGTCCGGCCATCGCGACTGGACGCGGAGAAAAGATCCAATCGCTTGGCGCGTTTCCAGCGTTGAAGGGGACCGCATTCCTGCTGATTCATCCGGGCTTCGGTGTGGCGACAGCGTGGGCGTATCAAAATCTGGCGCGATTCCCCGAAGCGCTCCACGGGCGGCAAGGGCGCGCAGAGAATCTGGTCCGCTTGCTGAACACGTTTGATCTGCCGACGGCCGCGGGTGAGTTCTACAACTCACTCGAGGCGCCGGTGCTTGAAAAGTATCCTGTGCTGGAGATTTATCAGGCGTTTTTGCGTGAGCACGGCGCCGCGGCACTGATGTCCGGCAGCGGTTCGACGACATTCGGACTCTTTTCGTCGCACGACGCGGCGAAGGTGGCCGAGATGAAAGTGAGAGAGAAGTTCGGACCGTGTTGGACTGCGGCGGTTGCGGTGTAATTGGGACAGGGCTCGGCGGAACTCGCCCCTCCGAAAACCGGAAAACGCGTGATCAGGCGTCGACTTTGGCCAGACGCCGTTCGAGTTCAAGCAGTGCCTCGTGGAGTTCGCCCCCGTGTTGGTAACGCTTGCCGGGATTGCGATCGCAGCAACGCAGGATGATCGAGTTCAACGCCATGAATTCGGCGACGTCGTTGTTGGACGTTATCCAGTCCGGCAAAGCGGGGAATTGGCGGCGGTCGAGCCCCGTCAGCGCTTCGTAGAGCACTTTGCCGAAACTGTAAATGTCCGAGGATGGCTTCGTCGGCGACTCGGCCATGTAGCCTTCGGTGCCCATGTAGCTCATGTCATCGGGATTGCGATTATATTCGGTCACGAGCCCCACGTCCGCGAGCTTGGGGATGCCGTCGACGAAGATAATGTTCGCCGGTTTGATGTCGCGATGCATTAACCGCTTCGCGTGCAAAAATTCGAGGGGCTTGCAGAGAGCGACGCCCATGGCGATGCATTTCGCGACGGGGAGATGGCCCTTTTGGGCGAGATCTTTCGCAAAGTTCCGCGGCTGGTAGGTTCCGGGGTTGATCTCCTGACCGGCCACTTCGTCGTCGCCGAGTTCCATGACGTAGTGAAAGTACTGCGCGTTGTCGTCGCGCCCGACGTGGAGGATTTTGACGAGGCCGGGGTGTTGTAACGAAACGGGTGTGTATTTGCGGATGCCGCGGAATTCGCGTTCGTAAGCGCGGGCTTCCGGCAAGCGGTTTCGGAACACAACCTTCACCGCGTTGTAGGTGCCAATGTGGTTCCGCGCGAGCCAGACTTCGCCATAGGCGCCGCGGCCAATGCAGCGCAACAGTGCATACCCTGGGATGTGAGGCGCGGATTCGGTTCCCGCGGGGAGCGGCGCTGGAGGATCGGTGTACTCTGAACGGGAGGTGCGCAGTTCTCCCTTGTACACGGCTAATGAAGCGAGCCAGGCGCCGGGGACCACAACGCCCGCGAGCGTGGCCCAGGGGAACCATGCGTGGAATTGAGCAACGCAGAGCACGCCAACCGCGCCGAGAAGGAGGGCACAGCCTATGCCTGCCAGCGCTCCGGGAATCGGCTTGAGAAGACGCAAACCGAAGCCAACCAGCAAGCTGAACACGGTGACGACAATGAATTCCGCCCATGGCGGGAGCCGCACAAGCCAGTCGCGATTGAGGAGGTTGAGGAGCATGGTCGTGTGGATGTCAACCCCGGACACGAGATCTCCATTCGGTATTCGAAACTCATCGGTTTCCTCCGCCTGGTACTTTGTGCGTGGCTTCCCGCCAATCACGACGATCTTGTCTTTGAAGAAACCCGGCGCTTGATCAGTAGCCGAATAATAGCTCAGCCTTTGTAAACCGCTATAGTAGCGCAGCCACCTGTCGGTGGTGGCGCTTCGATCAGGTTCCTCGGGGCGCAGCACTGCAAAGGCGGCACTTGCCAGCGATTTATACAAGTCGCCATCGAGTGCGTGCCGTCGAACAACCCCATCGAATTCGAGAGTGGCATCAGAGACGCCCCAACCGAGAGCAACATCGACAAAGTTCGAGAAGGGTCGACGAGGTGCCGTGCCGGCAAGGCGACCGGCGATTTCTGAAAGGACCGCAGCAAGGATTACGCGGCCATGCTCCTTGATTGCGCTTGCGAAATCAGCGTCTTCGGTTGGCGTGGAGGGATCGGGAAGGAAGATGTCGAAAATCACGGGTCCACTGCCGTCTTTTTTTAAGTATCGCAGGAGGTCTGCGTGAATGGACCGATTCCAATTTGATCCGTAGTTTTGTTTGAGAGCCTCATAAGAGAGTTCGTCCATCGAGAGAATGACCGCATTCGTCGCCGATGTCGGACTGGTGAACACCGAGAGCAAATCGAAACTCAGCGCTTCGCCAACGTGGAACCGCCAGCTTGCGGCGCCAATGAGCGCGACGACGCAGGCGACACCAGAGGCCTGGCGCAGCCGGCGTATCGTTTGTGAAGGCGCGCTCACGCTTAAGTATACTACGTGCCCCGAGTGCCCGTTCTTTCAGGGAAATGGAAAAAGTTAAAAATGCTTATTTTCTTCTTTACAGGGTTACAGGAGCGTGTCAAGCATTCCCGCAGCACTAAAAATCTCCAAACTAACGGCGACCCGTCGTGCTTTGTTGGGCCGGCGTTGCGTGAGGTGATTTTAGAAAAACCTAAATCCGTAAGAAACGTATGCCCTCTAGTACTTACGCGAAGGAACTCGTGGTCAAGTTTCGGCAGGACGTGGATGGTCTGCCGCAAACTGACAACCTGGAGAACTATTTGGTCAAAGAGAATGTCTGCGATTGGAGTCAGGTGACAACGGTCGCAAAGGATGCCAGTCTTCACCCGTTTGTCCGTAAGCTTGAGAGTTGTGATAAGCTCCGTTCGCGGGCCGAACAACTGAAGCTTTCCAAGCGTGACCGAACGACAATAGACCTCTCGAAATACTTTATCCTTCAGAACCTGGGTGATGCGGATACATCGGCGCTTCGAGCCAAAATCGAATCATGGCCGGCAGTGGAAAAAGTCGAGATCGTGCCAAAGGTCGGATATCCTCAGGCTCAGACGTATTTGTTGCCTGCGTCCGATGGTGTGGGCGCCCTTCCGGTTCGGCCGATTAATGGAGGCAGCGGAGAAATGATCCGTGTTGCTGATATCGAGGGCGCCTGGACCTTAAATCATCCTGCGTTTACGAATCTCAGGGCGTTTAGATCCGGCAATGTGCCCTGGGTGATTGATCCGGATGTCGCCGAGCACGGCACCAACGTCCTGGGCGTGCTGTGTGGCAGTGACCAACCCAATCAATTTACGGGGATCGCGCCTAATCTGGAGCGCGTTTTTGTGGTTTCGCATGGAGGTTCCGCTGGCGGGGTGGTCAGGGCCATCCTGGATGCTGGAGAAGAACTGCTCCAGGCGCCACGACATACAGGGATCATATTGCTGGAAGTCGAGTTCTCAAAGCCAGGCGTGCTGCCGTACCCGTGCGAACTCGATGATTATGTTTTTGAGGCAATATCTGAAGTCACCGAAGCAGGGATTACCGTAGTCGAGGCCGCAGGGAACGGTGACCGCGATCTCGTGGCTTACCCGGCCTTCGATAAAGATCATCGCGACTTTCGGGATTCAGGAGCAATTATCGTGGCGGCGGGAATAGGATCGCAGCAGTCGGGGTGGAGGCGATGGCCAGGTTCAAATTATGGAAGGCGGGTCGACTGTTTTGCTGCGGGGCAGAACGTGAAGACGGCCACTTCACAAGGAATGAACTATGGGACTCTCTTCGGCGGCACATCCAGCGCCGCTGCGATTATTGCCGGGGTCGCGGCCGTGACTCAATCAATGGCTCTCCACATTAGGGGCGCGGCGCTACAGCCGGAGGATCTGCGAAATCTTTTGAGGAATTCCAAGTTCGGGACCGCCAGCGCATCGAACACTGAAGCTGAGGGGGGGCAATGGATTGGGAATATGCCGGATCTAGCATTGATCGCGCAGCGATTGACCGCTGAACCGACTTAAGGGAAAGAAAGGTGACAAAGTGAAAAACAGAAATTCGATTCTATGCTTAACGATGGTCCTTGCAGCCGGCACGATCGGCACGGGATGCCTTTACATTAGTATTGGGACTGACGCGCTACGGCCGAGGCAAGGCGGCAATGGCGCCGACCCAAACGTGATCGTCGGTGAACCGGCCCCAAACAGTGGGACGTTGCCGATCGTGCTAACCGGATTCAGCGGCGGCAACCCAGGGACTACCGACTGTTTTCCAGCCAGCAACGGCTGGAATGCGTTTTATGTGACGGGCTTCTTCTGGGGGCCGTTTTCCAGCGAGCCAGCAAACGCGCCATTTCCAAACGCAAATAACAAGCCGCATCTGACCATTGATACATTGGCCACGCAGAACGGGGCGACGCTGGACACTGGCGTGCTGATTGCGCGAGACGCGATGCCGAACCAGAAAGTTTGCAATGATAATGCCGATCCGCTGTTTTCTGGAAATACAAACCTGAGTTCAGCCATGTTTACAAACCTGGTCAGCGGCAAGCGCTATCGCGTTACTATCTTTTATAAGACACCTACCGCGGGTGGTCTGACAACTATCGCGATGAACTGGACCTACCACTAAAAACTGAGCCGGCAGCGGGGGTCCCATCGCTGCTCGATCTGAGGCAGAAACCAAAAGAAGGGTATAAAGTGAAAAAAGGGAACAGAAGTCTGTATGTGGCCCTGGTCGTTGTCGTCGTCGGATTGGGCGCGGGCTGTGTGCCGAGCAGTGGCACCCTTCCCGTATTGCTGACCGGTTTTACGGGCGGCAATCCCGGGACTGCCAACGAGTGTTTTCCTGCCGGTGCCGGCTGGAACGCATATTATGTGACGGGCTTTTTCTGGGGGCCGTTTTCGAGCGAACCAGCAAACGCCCCGTTCCCCAACGCCAATAACAAAGCGCATTTGACCATCGACACACTGGCGACGGAAAACGGAACAACTCTGGATACAG